>Ga0126335_1000018_pt1 | contig 83167 bp, 74 predicted proteins | sample OlaspJWI45metaG_FD_108409 | JGI IMG/M metagenome (GOLD analysis project Ga0126335, IMG submission 108409) | Marine gutless worms symbiont microbial communities from Oahu, Hawaii - Olavius sp. 1 OAHU.JWI-45 metaG | ecosystem: Host-associated > Annelida > Digestive system > Unclassified | place... | reverse complement strand
TGCTGTCACTAGTGACAGCACGATAAGCACTCCCCTGGGATCACCCTTTACCAGATGCACTGACCAGATGGCGATAAACTCGAATAAGCCCGTCAGTCTGGTGATTGCGACGATGACCATCATGCCAGTCAGTAGTGCAATGGTATTGAAGTCGATACCTGCGATGGCTTGTTCCTGGGTGAGAATTCCCGACATAATGACTAAACCGGCGCCGATCAGCGCGACCACGGTGCGGTTGAATCGCTCACTGAGCAACACGACAAAGGTAACGACGAGAATGGAAACCGATAGCACGACGGGATCCAGCCCGAAGATTATACTATCGTGTGTTTGCTGGCTCGCAGTCATGAGGTGCTCTGTCCTTCCAGTTCCGCGGCCTCCATGGCATGCATGATGGAGAAGTAAGAAATTGCACCGATCAACTTATCCCCGTCATCCACCACTGGAACGATATACTGACGATCACTCATCGCCATCAGGGCATCTGTGAGTGCCGCATCAGGATGTACAGTCTGAGCATAAGAAGAAACCAGATCACCGGTGGTTTGAAGACGAATGTCATCTAGCCGATTTTGAAGATCCTCAGGGGTTTCACGCAGATAGCTGGCATGTTTTATACCTCGCATCATGCCAATTGAACGTGGTAACAGCATGCGCATCAATATTTCTGAGCTAAGCAGACCAACAAACTTGTCGTCACGATCAACTACCGGTACCAATTCCATATGGTGTGTGCGCATAAAGTCGATTGCAGTGCCTGCAGGTTGATCGGCATAGAGACGGGTTTTTACCGGGCTCATGAATGTACGACAATCCATAATAGAGCCTCCTGATCAAGTTAAGACGAGGTCTCTATTCTGCGTTAATTCGTATCAAATCCCAAGGGCCATTCAGTTTTCTGGGTATTGAGAGTTTTTCACTAACAGGAAATGAGATGTATAGAAACTACACAGGATGTATTTCGTTTTAGATTCCAGTTATTGAGTTTATGATGTTGGTATTGGTTGACTGGCAGGTATATCTGCATGGATTTGACGCGACTTATTGTGATTGATGGAGTGATCTGGGCCTCATATATGGTTCTGATTTTGACTTTGTTATTTGCGATTATCCTGGCGCCCTGGGATAAAGTAGCTCGCGATAGTGGCGCACAAAATGTTTATCTTGGGGCCATTGTTATGGTTTATCTCGTCTGGATAATCAGGGCGGATTTATCAACAGGCCTGAACTTTCATTTGTTAGGTGCTGCCTTGATGTGCCTGATGTTTGAGTGGCAGTTTGCTTTAATTGCTATGGCTATTGTGGTGGCAAGCCATAGTTTTATGAATGGCATTCCAGTGGAAAATTATGCGTTGAACTGGTTGGCGCTGGGTGCGGTACCGATAATATTTTGTCGTGTAATGCTCTACATGGTACAATGTTATCTGCCGCATAATTTTTATATCTATATTTTTATTAATGCGTTTTTTGTTGCTGGACTCAGTGCGTATCTTGCCGGGAGTATGTCGGCAGCAGTTTTGTATTATGTGCTGGATTATTCTAGTCACATGATACTGGATCAGTACCTGCCAACATTAATTTTGATCATGCTGCCTGAAGCAGTTTGTACGGGAATGGTGATGACGATACTGGTGGTTTATAAACCAACATGGGTAGCGACCTTTCATGATCGCTGGTATTTGAAAAATCGTTAGTGTTCGGTGTTGCTCTTACGAATTGGTATCTGGCTTGTTGATGATAAACGCGAGTAAGCAAGCGGTTAAGTAACAGCCAATAAATGAAATGATTAGCTTTAGTGCAATAAAAGGTATCTTTGAACGTTCCACTTCTCGCCAAAACTCTTCAAACACAGCTGCCGAGTCATTTGCAAACGATATATTACTGGGCAGAGGCTGGCTTAATAGTGGGTAGGCCTGCGCATGTAGATAATCTGTTGTCCAGCCTGTAACAAGGTAAATTATCCAGTACATGCTAAACAATAAAAAAGATAACACCCATTTGTCTGCATCAGGCTTTAGGAAGGACAAAAATAACATGCTATAAAATTATAAGTCTTTAATTTTGGCAGCCTGTTCCTGAAGGTTGGATAATGCCGACTCTGCTTCAGCGAATTTGTCACGTTCTTTTTGCACAACAGCTTCTGGAGCACGATCAACAAAGTTGGCATTGGATAGTTTGCCATTGAGTCGTTTAACTTCGCCATTAAGTTTGTCAATTTCTTTCTGTAGTCTTGATAGTTCGGCTTCCTTGTCAATTAAACCTGCTAACGGAATCAGCACCTTCATTTCTCCCACAAGTGCAATGGCAGATTCCGGCTCGTTATCGCCATCACCTAATATCTCAATAGTTTCTGTTTTTGCGAGGAAGTTGAGATAAGGAAGCGCATGCTCGAGTCGTGTGCAATCAGTTTCTGTGGCGTTGGCTAATAGAACCGGTACTGGTTTGCCGGGTGCGATGTTCATTTCAGCTTTGATACGACGTATGCCGAGTATGAATTCCATGGCCCATTCCATTTCCACGACAGCATGATCATCAATCTGTTTTTCATCAAATACAGGGTAGGGTTGTAGCATGATGGTTTCGCCTTCGGCGCCAGCTAGTGTTGCAACACGTTGCCAGATCTCTTCAGTGATATAAGGCATGATGGGATGGGCAAGACGCAGGATAGATTCAAGCACCTGAACTAGTGTGCGGCGTGTTCCACGCTTGGCAGCATCACTTGCATCATCATTATTGAGTACGGTTTTAGAAAGCTCCAGGTACCAGTCGCAGTATTCATTCCAGGTGAAGTCATAAATGGCCTGCGCCATGTGATCAAAGCGGTAACTCTCAGCAGCTTCTGTCATCGTCTGGGTGGTGTAATGTAACCGTGTCTGAATCCATCGGTCTGCCGCTGAAAATTCTAAATCCTTATTTCCTAATCCTGTATCCTCGTTTTCGGTATTCATTAATACATAACGAGCGGCATTCCATAGCTTGTTGCAGAAATTGCGATAGCCCTCAATACGACTCATATCAAACTTGATATCACGGCTAGTTGAAGCCATGGCGGCAAAGGTAAAACGCATGGCGTCCGTGCCAAAGCCCGGGATACCATCCGGAAATTCCTGCCGGGTTTGTTTTTCAATCTTTTTGGCTAGCTGTGGTTGCATCATGCCGGATGTGCGTTTGCTGACCAGGGCCTCCAGGTCAATACCATCAATCAAATCAATTGGGTCGAGCACGTTACCCTTGGACTTTGACATCTTGTCGCCATGTGAATCACGTACCAGGCCATGAATATAGATGTCCTTGAACGGCGGCTCGCCATCCATGAACTTAAGGCCCATCATGATCATACGGGCAACCCAGAAAAAGATAAAGTCAAAGCCAGTGACTAACACTGAAGTTGGATAAAAGGTTTTTAATCGTTCGGTATCTTCCGGCCAACCCAGGGTAGAGAAGGGCCATAGTGCAGAACTAAACCAGGTGTCCAGTACATCGGGGTCCTGCTTTAATTCATAATCAGCATTAAGGTTGTGTTGCTTGCGTACTTCGTCTTCATCACGTCCAACATAAATATTACCTGCATTGTCTTACCATGCAGGGATACGATGACCCCACCAGATCTGACGACTGATGCACCAGTCCTGGATATCATTCATCCAACTGTAATAGGTATTTTTCCAGTTATCGGGGATGAAGCGAATGGTGCCGTCTTCAACGGCCTTAATGGCAGGTTCAGCCAATGGGGCGACTTTGACATACCACTGGTTGGTCAGAAAGGGTTCAATCACGGCGCCGGAACGGTCACCTCGTGGCACCATTAGTTTGTGTTTCTTGGTTTCCTGTAGCAGGCCGGCGGCATCAAGGTCAGCCAGTATCTGTTTGCGTGCAATGTATCGATCCATGCCGACATAGGCTTTGGGGATAAGCTCCTGTTCATCTTTATGATTACCGCGTATGGCAGCATCGACAGTAAAAATATTGATCAGGCCGCCATGCAATTGTTCACTGATGGCTGTTTCATCACGATGTCTTTGCCAGACGGCATAGTCGTTAAAGTCATGTGCTGGTGTGATCTTGACACAGCCCGTACCAAATTCAGGGTCAACATGTTCTGCATCAGTAATGATGGGAATCTTGCGGCCAGTCAGAGGGAGTTCAACCAGCTCGCCCACCATGTGCTGGTAGCGTTCATCATCTGGGTGTACGGCCACTGCGCAGTCACCGAGCATGGTTTCGGGACGCGTGGTGGCGACCACGAGGTGACCCGTGCCATTAGTCAGTGGGTATTTCATATGCCATAAGTGGCCATTTTCTTCCTCGGACAGAACTTCCAGGTCAGATACTGCGGTATGCAGTACCGGATCCCAGTTCACCAGGCGTTTGCCACGATAGATTAAGCCTTCTTCGTACAGGCGAACAAAGACTTCCTTGACGGCATCGGATAGTCCTTCATCCATGGTAAATCGTTCATGTTTCCAATCGAGCGATGAACCCAGGCGACGCAGCTGGCGAGTAATGTTGCCACCCGATTCTTCACGCCATTCCCAGATACGTTTAGTGAAATCCTCACGTCCTAGTACATGGCGATTTTTACCTTCTACCTCTAACTGGCGTTCTACGACCATTTGTGTCGCAATGCCGGCGTGATCGGTGCCTGGTTGCCAAAGGGTAGGGTTGCCCTGCATGCGCTTGAAGCGAGTCAGGGTATCCATGATGGTGTTATTAAAACCATGCCCCATATGCAGGTTACCAGTGACATTGGGTGGTGGAATCATGATGCAGAAGGGCGCTTTGCCTTCTTCTAGCTGGGGTTCAAAGTAACCCTTTTCTTCCCAGGTCTGGTACCAGCGGGTTTCTATTTCCTGTGGGGCGTAGGTCTTTTCCATGAATTACTTTCAAACGGTGCAAAAAAAGAGTGCGCATTCTAGCGAAGAAGATCGCTGGGGTCTTGGATAGTTATTGATCTTCGTCTTTATCAGGGTTTTCTTTGCCTTGTTGTTCTTTAACTATTCTCTGCACGGTTTCAAGTGCCAGTTCTTCAAGATGAGGCATCAATTTTTGCATTACCTGGTCTACCATCTCATTCTGTGTTTTGGTTATTTCCAGCATAGCATGCGGAATTGTTGGAATTTCCCCGGTAACTGCCTCGGTTGGGTCAAGGCTGAAATTAGTGCTGTCGGTTTCTAGCATCTCGGGCGGAATGACAGGTCTTTCCTCGGTGATATCATCTTCTAAATCATCCAGAGAAAATATTGTGTCGTCGGCATTTGCTTTTGGTGGATCCGGTAATATGGTGGGGCACTCACTACCAGCCTCGATGTCATCAAGATTAAACACGGCGTCCCCTGTTGGCGGCGGCTTTATCGCATTTTCGGCCGGGGCGTATTTGCCGCGTTCGACGATGTCGAACAGTACGGGAATCTTGCCAGTGGGCTCTGCCGGATTGTTGGTGTCGTTCACTTGCTAGCCTATGTTGTGTGACTCCAGTGGGTAGCCACGATCCTGATAAAAACGGTAACGATTACGGCCACTTTGCCGCGTTTCTTCATCCTGGTCAATAACTTCTGTAACTCGTTCGAACTGACTGAAAAATAGCGGTACATCAGAGGCCATATTGATCAGTACATCATGCATGTCGGTTTTCAGGTCATGCTGGTGATTGATGACAATTGGGCAGTCTGGCCTGGATTCCGTGGTCTGTATCTCGTGCGGGATAAAACTGCCTTGTTTCCATGTCCATAACAGGTCGTTGATAATGCTGGCCTGGGTCTCGTTGTCGGTGTGGAGCAGGATGTGGTGGCCTTGACGATAGACTTTTTCGGTCAGCCGACAGACAAAGTCCAGCCGGCTGCTGGCTTTGGGGCTACCAAGAACGTAGAAATCGATTCGGGTCATCTATCGCGAACTCTAGCATATTTTACATTCTATAGACTGCCCGATTATGGCATCATTCGGCCCTCGTTAAGTACGGAATAATAAGAATGAATCTGATCATCCGGCTATCAGCAAAGTACGCCACCTATGTATTTGTTGCCCTGGCCATGATCACGTTGCTGGCGGCAATGGAACTGCCGAACGTGCAAGTAAAAGTTGCCGCACAGGGATTGATCGCTGAGGACGACCCGGCGCGTGTGCAGTACCAGCATGTGCTAGATACCTTTGGGTCTTCAGACAGCGTTGCCGTGATCATGCGTGACGACAACCTGTTTAATTTGCCGCTGTTGCAGCTGATAGAGCAGGTGAACTCGCGGTTATCATCTCTGGCCTTTGTGGATGGAGTAGATAGCCTGTTTACCCTGGATAATGTCACCAATGTCGATGGTGATGTCCGTTTTTCTCCTTATCTTTCGCCTTTGCCTGAAACTGAAGAAGCCTTGCAGGCTTTAAAAGAGAAGGCGGTTTTAAACCCTTTTATTCAGGGTAACTTGCTATCGGCAGATGCCACCACCATGGCAATCAATGTGCGGTTGAAAACGGGTGATGCGCTTACCGTTAGTGATAGTGAAATTATCCAGCAAATCGATGAAGCCATTGCACCATTACATGGCCAGGTAAATGAGGTTTTTGCTATTGGTTTGCCTTATGTGCTGGGTGGACTGTCAGATTTAATCCTGGTCGACCAGCAAAGTGTCCTGCCGTTATCAATGCTTGCGCTTTTGCTCGTGTTATTTATTACATTGCGTCGGCCGACGGCAGTTATCCTGCCATTTCTAACTGCCGCTATGAGTGTGATATGGACATTGGCGCTCATGTCCGTGTTTGGGTACTCAGTGAACGTGATGACATCTATCGTACCTGCGCTGCTGGTAGTGATTGGCTCGACAGAAGATATCCACTTGTTGTCGTCCTGGTATCAGGCGAGATTAAGGGGTGAAGGGGGGATGACTGCCATTGAAAGTATGAGTGCGACGACTGGCCTGGCAGTTTTGCTGACTTTCGTCACGACTTATATGGGTTTCCTCTCAATTGCACTTAACGATATCCAGTTACTGCAGGAATTTGGCGTGGTTGCTTCTACCGGTCTGCTGGTCAATTTTGTCATTACCGGGACATTAATACCCGCTGTACTGACATGGTGTAAACCAGTGGCAATAAAACCCGGTGATGAGAAAGATTCAAATGGCAACAACTGGTACGCCAACCTGGCCGGGTTTTTGTTCGAATTGGTGGGCTCGAATCGGCAAACCATTTTGTGGGTCACTTTGATAATGAGTGGTATTGCCGTTTTCTTTGCCAATGCAATACGTGTTGATAATGACAATATGTCTTATTTTAACGATGAGGCACCGATTCACTATAAAGCCGACTTTATGCATCAACACCTGGCTGGCATGCAGTCACTGGATATTGTATTGACGAGTCCAATCGAAGATACCTTCACACGCTTGCGTTATCTGAACGCAGTTGAAGCATTACAGGGCTACCTGGATGAGAGCGGACATTTTGATAAAACCACTTCGTTTGCTGATTACGTAAAAGTCATTAACCAGGTCATGGATGGTCTGGATCCGGATGAATTTTACCTTCCTGAAGAGGATGGATTGGTACGTGAATACATGTTGTTTGTTTCACGAGATAAAGTAAAATCATATGTTGATGAACAGTTTACCCAAACACGTATCATCGCCAGACATAATATTTCCAGTTCAGATGAACTCAAGCAAATTGTTGCCGATATTGAACAGTTTGCAGCAGAAGAATTATTGCCAGGTCTTGGTTTAGTTATTACTGGCGATGCCGTGTTATCAAATAAAGCAGCTGATTTGATGGTGGAAGGGCAGGTGATGTCGCTGCTGTTTATGCTGTTTGTCATTGTTATCATTATCTCTGTACTTTTTCTTGACTTTAAAGCGGGCCTGGTCGCAGCGATCCCCAATTTATTTCCGGTGATTTTGCTGTTTGGCGTCATGGGGTATTTTGATGTCACCCTTAATACGGGTACCGTCATGGTGGCGGCAATAGCTATCGGTATCTGTGTGGATGACACCATGCACTTTCTGGTGAGTTATAACCAGCAAATGCGTAATTATGATGATCCGGCAGATGGTATACGCGCCGCGATGCAGCACGAGGCAAGGCCAATATTATCTACCTCTATGGCATTGGCGCTGGGCTTTGGGGTACTGGCGTTCTCTGATTTTCCACCTGTTGTTGATTTCGGTGTACTGAGTGCCATCGTGATTATCTTTGCTGTGATATCTAACTTTATTCTGTTACCCGTCCTACTGTCCTATATCAGGTTGGTTACTATCTGGGATGTATTGGGTGTTCAGCTTCAATCGACGCTAATTGAAAAATGTGAGTTGTTTGTCAACATGAACTCTTTTGAAGTTCGCAAACTGATTGCAATGAGCAAGCGGTTATCCTATGAATCCGGGGAATACATTGTTCATACTGGTGAAGTAGGTGATGAAGTTTATGTGGTGTTGTCGGGTAGTGTCGCCATCCGTGTACCGTTGAGGCGCAAGGGGGAAGAAGGTAAATACCGTGAAGCGGCTAACTTGGGAACCGGAACGGTTTTTGGTGAGGTGGCGTTTTTAGGTCAGATAGAGCGAACAGCAGATGCCTTAGCAGAAGAAAAAACTGAATTACTCAGTTTGAGAACCGATGGCATTCGGCGTTTAAGTCGCTTTCTGCCAAGAACGGCAACCAAGCTTTACTTTAACCTGTCGAAAATTCTGGCCAAGCGGCTGGGAGGAAGTAACTAATAAATCAACGGCTTTAGGTTTACGGCAATAGTTTTTTGTATTTGTTGGTACAAAGACATATGTTAATATCCCGCTCCAAAAATATTGCTACATAAAATTTGGGGTGTTCATGAGTATCAGTCGTATCTTTAAATCTGTATTTCTATTCATTGCACTGCAACTTATGGTGCAAAGTGTCTGGGCATCTTATCCAGACCCTACCGGCACGTGGGCAGGTACAGTCACCGAGAATGAAACTATGTGTTACCCACCGGGCTGGGTACCAACAAGTGATACCTTCCCTGCATCAATAAACATCAGTAACTTTAATCCTACTACAGGGGAAATGACCATAACCTGGACGGATACTGCGGATAACGAAGTTTTTACTTTAAACCTTCAGGGTCAGTACATTAATGCAACGACCATAGAAGCTACCTATTCAGGCGTGGTATCGACAGGTACAGATACATTTGCTGATGGTTCAGTTGAGACATGGACGGACACCGATTATGGTACCGTTTATGTAACCATCATCAATGACAGCACAGTTTCGATAAACATTAATGGCTATTTCGATACTAGCTATTCTATTACCCCCCCCCTACAGGACCTTACTCATACACCGGTCCCGGATGTAATTACACCATAACAGGCACACTGACCCGTTCTATTGGGGGTGGTGTCATTACCACTCCACCAGAAATTACACCTGGTAGCGCCGTGACAAACAACGCCCAGACATTGGCAACATCGGTTTCTACAACAACTGGTTTTCTCGGTGCGCATATCCGGAGTGCACGTGCCGGTGGTTCTCAGCATGTCGGCGTAAGTCGTGCCGGCCGCGGTTTTATGGCGGAGGCATCAGGCCTGTCAGCAGGTGATGTTTTTAATAACGTTGCTATCTGGGCCAGCTATGCGTATACCGATTTTGAAAATGATTTCTCTCGAACCCAATATGATGGTGATACTGATACCTTCTTTGTTGGTATCGATTTTACGCCTGCTGACAATGCAGTGCTGGGACTAGCCATTGGCTATGAAGATATGAATACCGATACGGATTTCAACGGTGGTAAGTCAGATGCGGATGGCTATACATTTGCGCCTTATTTTGGCATGACTATCGATGAGACCTGGAGTTTCGATCTTATGGGCGGCTACTCATCAATTGATACGGACCAGTATCGCCTTGGCCTGGTTGGTGGTGCCCCTGTTGGCGCACGCATTACCAGTGGTGTGGATACTGAACGTTTGTTCTTTGCTGGAAACTTCAATGGTTTCACCAGTATTGACCAATGGCGCCTATCGGGACGGGCCGGCTTAATGTGGGCAAGAAGTACAGATGACGCTTTCACTGAAAGTAACGGTACTGTGGTTGCAGAGCGTGTATCCAAGCTTTCCCAGTTTACCCTGGGTGGTGAAGCGGCCTATGCGTTTGAAGAGTTCGAGCCCTTTGTGAGCGCGGCTTATAATTACGACATGACAAAAACGGAAACACAGTTTTTGACGGGTAGACAGCCCTCCAGTGACGATGATGATTTCTTGCTGGGCTTAGGTTTCCGTTATTTTGGAGAGAATGGTCTCAGTGTGTCCGCACAGTATGATTCTCGTGTGGGTCGTTCAGACTATGATGAAGATACGCTCTCAATTAATGCGCGCTGGGATTTTTAAACGTCACTCAGTCTAAGTAAAGAACCGCCAATTGTCTTTTGTGCAGTTGGCGGTTTTTTTTTGAGTGTGTGTTTTGTCCGTCAGGTAATTTTTCGTTTTTGAGGAAGATACTAGCGGGTAGTTTTTTACCGGTCTTTGAGTGTTTGATGATACGTTTCAATACGTAATCAAATAGTAGCGGATTGATATCGTAGATCTCGTTGATGAGTTCTCTTTCCTGCTCTGTAATATGCCCTGATTTCACCAGCGCTCGTGTTTGAATAACAAAATTAACGGCGGGTAATGGGTAGTCACTGCCATTAATCAGATTTTCGTGAATGCTGGTTGTTTCAATGACTGCATCTAACGCATGCAGGCGGTTAAATTGCGTTAGCGCAGATATATCGGCAAACAGGTTATCTTTGTACTGTTCCTCCTGCATCATTTTTATGGCGATATCGATATAAGGTGTGCCTTCAGAGCACACGGCATGTTCCTCTGGTTTGCATACTCCAAGGCTGCCGATGTGTGCCATGACGACCTTGACGCCCATATCCAGTGGCAGCCGCAGGTATATCGGGTTACCAAGATGCTGGAATTCTTCCGCCTCAGTTGCCTTTTCGTCACCGGTATGCGTGATAAGCACCATGCCGTTATCTTTCATTACCCGGTAATAATCAATTAAATGTTGACGCAACGCCGGTTTTTCCGGGGATGGGTTAATACCCATGGCATTGGGTAACCACTTGATATAACGCACACCCTGATTGGCATATTGTTGTAATAAAGCTATGGCGTCTTTTCGGTATGGATGAATAGACAGTATCGGAAAATATCGATCGGGAAATTGTTCAACAATATTCAGTACGTAGTTATTGGGTACATGAAAGGTGGTTAGATCCTTATGGATTATGCCCTGTTCATCATGGAAGTAATCAAAGGCCAGGATGCCAAACTTGCCTTTATAGGGGAGATGTTTAATCAGCTCGTTTAGTCGTTTCAGAAACTGCTGATCAATGTCATTATTATCATTAACAGCGGAGGCGCTTTTATAGACCTCAAACTTTACAAACCCTGGCGGATCAAGAAAGCTCTGCCAGCTTTCATTGACGAATGTACCTGAACCTTCGGGATTGAGTCCGACGATATGGGTATGATAATCGTGCAATAAATGGGGTTGTATATCAGACAGTGAATGTTGAATCAGTTTGCTAGCCTGGGTGCTTATCGTTTTGATATCTTCAGGGTGTTTTTCAAACGCACCGCCGAACTGATCACAGGCGGTCAGAAAGAATAAATTGAAAGGCAGAAGAACCAGGAAATAAAGGTTATTCCGGGAAATCATCAGCCAAACTTTTCAGCCCATTCTTTGCCGGCCTCTTCGCTGGTCATTTCTCGGCCTTCTTTTGTTTTTACATCGCTACGATACTGTTCAATTTGACATAGTTGATCGATCATCTGAATTGAGGATTCAGTTCTGTCATCATTAAATTTAACACCCATCTCGTAATGAACTTCCATATCATGGCACCGCATCACGGTACCATCTACTTCAAAATCCACACCATTGACCGGGATAGTCAGGTGAATATTGTTGCCTCTTTGTACGCAGCTTTTTGTAGTAAAACAAAGACCGGTCTGACTGATATTGCGCATACGAGGACTCCCCTCGATTTGCAGGTTCGGCACCTGGCAACCAATCGCGATATCGGTTGAGTAACGAACATACTCTCGCATTTCATCAATGTTCACTAGCTTTTCTCCCAGTAGCGTGGACGACCATGATAATCATACAGTCTCACCTCGTAGGCTCGATTAACGGCCTCATCAGGGTCATAGGGTGGACATTCCTGGATGGCCTCGCGGGTTAAATCAAGAACAACACATTGGTTTTCCCAGCTAACCGAATCTATCCACTCGGTGTTAATCAGTACCTTGCGTTCAGGCATTATATGACCGGTTTCAATAGCAAGGTAACGAATAACCCAGTTTTCATCATCAATAATAATATCATCCACACGCCCGGCATCAGCACCATTTGCAGAGACTGCATATTCCATGATTTCAACTGCAGACCGTAACCGCCCCATGTCAGGGTCTTCACTGGTTTGATCCTGGTCAGTTTCTGCCACAGGTTCATCTTCAACGTCGGGTAAATCATCGACGGTTCTGATGACACCATCGGTGCCCGGTATGCCTTCTCGGAAATCCGCGCCCATCCAGTAAAAGGGAATTTCAAAGTGTTCATGGTAAGTGATTTCATACTCGCGTGAGATAGGAGCATGTGAGTCGAGCGGTGGGCATGCTTCAATTTGTTCACGGCTAAGATTGACCTGTAATCTTTCTGTTTGCCAATCGGGTTCGCCCAGAGAAGTTGGTGTAATTAATACCTTATGGTGTTTTAACCAGCTCCCGGTGTCGGCAACCATATAACGGATTACCCATAGACCGTCATCAAATAGAAAGTCTTTACAGGTGCCAATGACATCATCGGTTTCCTGCAGGGTATAGCCAGTGATTTCCTTCAGGCTACGTAGCATATGTCTCCCTTTATGATTTTTTTAATTCCTGTACTAATCATAGTAAAAAATGACCCAGATTGTTATTAACGACAGCGGTTGATCAGAAACTGCGTCAGCAAGGGTACCGGACGGCCCGTGGCGCCCTTGGTAGTTGCGCCGCTTACCCACGCCGTGCCGGCAATATCCAGGTGTGCCCATTCAACATCTTCTGTAAACCGCGACAAAAAGCAGCCTGCCGTTATCGTACCGGCGGCACGCCCACCAATATTGGCGATATCTGCAAAGTTGCTGTGCAGTTGTCGTTGAAATTTATCATTCATCGGTAATTGCCAGGCCGGGTCGTTAGCATCATCAGACGCAGTAAGTACTTCTTTGGCAAGCTTGTCATCATTACTGATTAGTCCTGATATATGATGACCCAGTGCCATAATCACAGCACCGGTTAGTGTGGCGATATCAATGACAGCGCAGGGTTTGTATTGTTGTACATAAGTGAGTGCGTCACACAGTATGAGGCGACCCTCGGCATCTGTATTCAGGATCTCTATGGTCTTGCCTGACATGGAAGTAACGATATCGCCAGGCTTGGTTGCATTGCCATTAGGCATGTTCTCGGTTGCTGGTATGACGCCAACCACGTTGATGGGTAACTTCAAGGAAGCAATGGCACTGAATGTGCCGAGAACCGATGCAGCGCCACACATGTCATATTTCATTTCGTCCATGGCAGCGCCAGGTTTTAATGAAATACCACCTGTATCAAAAGTCACACCCTTACCAACCAGCGCAACCGGCTTGTCGGATTGTTTTCCACCCTTGTACTCCAGAACGATGAGTTTGGCGGGTTCATCGCTACCAGCAGCGACCGATAGGAGAGAGCCCATACCCAGTTTTTCCATTTGTGTTTCAGTTAGGACTTTCGTGCGGACACTGGCGTATTTACGGGCCAGGGCCCTTGCCTGTGAGGCTAAATATGAAGGTGTACATACATTGGCAGGCAGGTCCCCCAGGCGTCTGGCCTGAGTCATGCCCTCGCCAATAGCCTTACCTTTGGCAAGTGATTTTCTGGCGTTAGCAGGATTCTTTTCAGTATAAAATTTTGCCAGAGCCAGGGGGTTTTCCGGTTTTTTATGCGTGCTTTTCATTTCGCCACGCTTATAGGTGGCATTGGTCATCACACGTGCGGCATGTTGTAGTTGCCAGTCCAGGTTTTTCCCATTTACCTTCATATCATGCAGGTAAATGGCCGCATTGCGGCTACCACCATGGTTTAATGCAGTCATTGCCGCGCTGATGATCTTGCTCCATACGTTACTATCTCGCTTGTCATTCTTGCCGCAGCCGATGAGCAATATACGCTTTGAGAGAGTGCCGGTTTGCGGGTAGAGGTAGAGTTTTTCACCGGCTTTACCGTGGATGTCGCCCTGCTTGACGGCTTTTTGTATGAGCCCTCCACAGGCCTTATTGAGTTGCTTGGCGCTTTTTGACAGGCCGCCTGGTGTAATACCCACAACAATACAGTCGGAGCGTGTTGATTGGGGTAAAGTATCAATGACCTGAAATCTAATCGGGCTGATGGACATCCATTTCTCCTTATCCTTTCTAGTTAGTATCAGCTTGCGTATCATAGCGTACCAAATTAAATGGTGGCATGAAGATATTTAAACTCACAATACTGGACCGTTATTTTTTACGGGAAATACTGCAGGCATTATTTGCTGTGCTGTTGGTGCTATTGCTCATCATGTTGAGCAATAAGTTAACGCGATTCCTGAAAAATGCAGCGACCGGAGAATGGCCGACGGATGTTGTATTGCCCATGCTGGGGTTATCGACTATCAGTAGCCTGTCACTGGTCATGCCCATGGCCGTGTTTCTGGCTGTTATTCTCGCGGTAGGGCGCTTTTATAAAGATAGCGAAATGACGGTGATCAATGGCTGCGGGATAAGTACCCTGCAATTATATCGTCCACTGGGGCTGATGGCCGTGGTCCTCGCAATCATTATGGGTTTTCTATCGTTTTATGTTATCCCCATCACCAAGCGATCAGCGGCTTATTTGCAGGACCAGGCGGAGAAAACATCGGAGATTACCGGTATATCACCGGGACGATTTCAGGAATCCTCTGATGGTAAGCGTGTTATCTATGTCGAAAAGGCGGATGATGATGCAGAGGTGGTGGAAAATATTTTTGTCTATAGCAATGGCAAAGATGGTAAGCAAAGCCTGTTGACGGCAAAAAGTGCGTACCAGTATACCGAGGAAGGTACGGGTGACACATTGATCATGTTGGATAATGGTCATCGATATACCGGCATACCAGGGGAAACGACTTATCGTGCGACCCAATATGAGTTGCACTGGATTCGTGCCAGTGAAGGTGAACAGGGTAATGTCAGGCTGGAGTATGAGACCAAGCCGACGATGACATTGCTGAAATCTGACAACCCGTTTGACCTGGCCGAATTCCACTGGCGATTGGCGATGATGTTAAGTCCGGTCATGTTTACCTTGCTGGGTCTGCCGTTGGGTAAACTGAATCAGCGTGAGGGGCGCTATGGCAGAATTATGGTAGGTGTGCTGATCTATATCATCTATTTCAAGTTACTGCGCGTTGGCCAGTATATGCTGGAGAATGAGTCGGTAGCTTCCTGGATAGGTTTATGGTGGGTGCATTTGGGTTTGATGGCTTACCTGGGCTGGAGTTTATTTAAGGAAACTCGTGTGCGCAGTGGCGGCTGGCTGGCACGTTGGCGTTTGGCGCGGGCATCCGCCTGATATATGAAGATTCTGGATAAGCATATCGGCCGCCATGTGGTGATGGGTTCACTGATGGCACTGGTGATACTGGTTGCGGTTGACCTGGTGTTTGCCTTTGGCGGAGAGGTTAATGATATCGGTGAGGGCGATTATGATTTTCTTAAATCGCTTTTCTATACATTGTTGACAGCACCTCGACGCGCCTACGACTTTATGCCCATGGCAGCTATTGTGGGTAGCATGGTGATGTTGGGTGGGTTGGCGAGTAACAGTGAATTCATCGCCATGCGCAGTGCTGGTATTTCTATCACCCAAATTGCACTTTCAATATCTAAAGCGGGCCTGGTACTGGTGGGTCTGGCATTGATTCTGGGCGAGGGCATTACACCGTTTAGCGAACCCTATGCCCAGCAGATGCGGTCATTTGCGCAAACACAAAGCACCGCGTTAAAAAGTGAGAATGGTATCTGGGCACGCGATGGATTGAGTTTTGTGAATATCCTGCAATTACGCCCAGGCGGCGAGTTACGCAGACTGGATATTTACGAGTTTGATAAAGATTTTCGGCTACTGTTTAAGACGCATGCTGATCGCGCTGTATTTCAGGATGACAAATGGGTGCTTTACAACATTGAACAGGTCGAGATAAAACCAGAAGCTGTTCATATTACGAATTATAAAAAGGCAAACTGGGGTGCGCTATTGAATCCGGAGTTATTAAGTGTACTGGCGGTTAAACCAGAGCAATTACCTATCTGGCGTTTAGTGACCTACATTGACTACCTGGAAGCGAATGACCTGGAAACAGAGCCCTATGAATTGCCTTCTGGCAGAAAATGAGTGCACCGTTCGCTATTATTGTGATGTTGTTATTGAGCGTCCCCTTTATTTTCAGTTCATTACGAACCACTGGTGCTGGGCAACGCACACTAATCGGCATTGTACTGGGAATCGGGTATTTCCTTTTTGCGCATGTCACTGCCCGAATGGGTGAGGTCTATGATTTTAATCCCTTCCTGAGCAGTGTCACACCTATTGTACTGTTTGTAGGCATAGGGTTTGCTGCACTAAGATTCTCACGACAGTAAATATAGCCAGAGCGAATGCACAGAATATGAGTAAGAAACCGCAACACAGTTGGTTACTTGAGGATGAGGAACAACTCAAGGCATTGTTGAGTGCATTAGGTAAAAAATTCACATTAGAAGAGTCGTCACAAAGCAAACAGCGCGTGACCTACCTGGATACGTTTGACTGGCGTATCTGGCGAAAAGGTGGTGTGCTGGAATACCATGAATTTGCCAAACAAAAGAAAATACTGTGGCGTTCAATTGATCATTTAACAATCCATGCCGAGATCCCGGTTGATGAATGCCCAATATTTATCAATGACGTACCAGACTGGTTAAGGCCCAATGAGCTGATGCAGATTACTTGGCCTCGGGCACTTGTTGAGCAGTCGTTATCGCGTGTTTTGTTGCAAACCTGGGAAATACGTGACCACGCTGAAATAGTCGTTTGTCGGTTGAATATTACTAAAGAAAACTTTCGTCATCAGAATAATCGCATTGGCGATGCATTACCCATTCGATTGCGGGTTGATCGTATAAAGGGTTATAAAAAGGCATTTCGCAGTGTTAGTAAGATCATCCAGAAAGCGGGGCTGGATGCTTACGGTAAAGATCCACTGGTTCGCTTGTTGAAGCTACAGGATCGTCGTCCCTACGATTACTCCAATCACCTGCGCCTGCAATTACACCCTCGCCAACGTGCCGATGCGGCTGCCAGGCAGATCATGTTGCAGCTATTTCGCATGATGGAAGTCAACGAGCATGGCATTGTTGAAGATATCGACACGGAATTCTTGCATGATTATCGACGTGCGGTAGAAAGAATGCACTCACTGTTGCGACAGTTAAAACATGTAATACCAGAAGATACCCGACAACGGTTTGACAGGGACCTGGTCTGGATTCTTGATCACACCAGTCATTTGTTTGAGTTGAATACCTGGTTATTGAACTTTGAAGACCATCGTCAACAACTGGACGTTGAGCTCCAGTCCAACCTGGATGAGTTTCTTGACTGGTTACGTCGACAGCGACATGCGGCCTTGCTGAAAGTGGTAAAAATCTTTAACGGTCATGACTATAAAAAATTTATGAAGCGTTGGCGTGTCTATCTTGAATGTGATGTGCTAGAGCACTCGGTACTGAAGCGGGCAGAGCAGCCTGTGCTCAAGGTTGCTGGTCGGCAAATATGGAAGATATACCAGGTATTGGCCGTACATGAAGACGCGAATGTATTCCGTTTACTGCAAACAGACTTGATGGAGATGGGTAAGGCAGCAAGTACGTTGTATGATCTGTTGACCCTGTCGCACACCTTGTACCCAGATACCAAGATCTCAGGGCTGGCATCTTCACTGCTGACATTTCAACAGGCGCTTGAGCAGTGTATTCAGAAGCAGGCGCAGACCCAGGCATTGGGAACATTTATTCATGACATGAAAAAAGAGGGCCTTCAGGACAAACGTCCGGGAACGGCAATTGAAATGTTGCTGGATCGTATACTTGACAGTCAATCGGAATGTCTGAGGGAATTTCAGTTAGCTTATATCCAGGTCATCCACCATGATATGCGTGACACCTATGAGGAACTTTTTAAAAACTCATGAAGATTATCGGAACCTATAACATCAAAGGTGGTGTCGGGAAAACCGCGACAGCAGTTAACCTTGCCTGTCTTGCCGCTATGGAAGGATACAAGACATTAATCTGGGATCTGGACCCGCAAGGAGCAGCAAGTTTTTACTACCGCATCAAGCCAAAAGTTAAAGGTGGTGCCGATAAGCTATTGGCCGAGCGTAACCTGGATAATGTTATTAAAGGTACCGACATCCCGGGACTCGATTTAATCCCTGCTGACTTTTCCTATCGTAATCTGGATGTGCAGTTCAGTGAGTATAAGAAGCCAGCCAGGCAATTGATGAAGCTACTGCGCCCATTGTCAGAGGAATATCATTTATTGTTTATTGACTGCCCGCCGAATATTACGCTGGTGTCAGAGAATGTCTTTTATGCAGCAGATGCCTTAATGGTGCCAATCATTCCAACGCCATTATCGATTCGTACCCATAAACAATTACTCAGGCATTTAAAGAATAAACCCATGTTGGAGCTCAATATGATGCCGTTTTTTTCCATGGTGGATCGAAGGAAAAAACTGCATCGTGAGATTGTGGCCGAGCTGCCAAAAAAATATCCCAATATTAGTCCGCACATGATTCCTTATGCTAGCCAGGTCGAACTCATGGGTGTACGTAGAGCACCGCTGTTTACCTATGCCGCCAATACCCCGGCCGCAAAGGCCTACCAGGGCTTATGGCAGGCGGTAAAGCAATCTATTAAATGATAGATATAGGCATACCGGCTGTTCACATAGAAAATGGCCGGCTATGGATAAACAAGTAGAGCTTTTCGACGAAAATACCCGTTTGCGCATGCCCAACCTGGTCATGGAGCAATTTGAACTGTGGCGAGTACCACTAGATGCCCAATTAATTTTGCTTGCGCTGCCTGATACTATAAGGAAGCGTCACCTGCACAAGTTTGGTGAAGACATGCCGTTACCCGATGATGCGAGTGTCATGGAGCGGGCTGAGCACATCCTCGGCATTGCAGATGCACTACGTACCTACTATCCCAATAGCACACATGCCAGAAGTCGTTTCATCCGCTCCAATAGCAAGAAGTTTCCAAAGGCGACCCCCCTGCAGATTATGATTGAGGATGGAGTGAGTGGGCTGATTCGTATCCGATCGCATCTGGATTGTACCTATGCCTGGGACCTTAGCGGTTCAAAAGCAAATTAGTCGCCAGCCATCTTTATAGCTTCAGACTTTCCAGCGGGCTGGTCACCGCGTTAATGTTCTGTTCCAGAACATGTGTATATATTTCAGTTGTTTTTACATCGGCATGTCCCATCAGTTTCTGTACAACACGGATATTGGTTCCTGATTGCAGCAAATGCGTTGCAAAGGAATGACGCAAACCGTTTACTACAGTGGAAATACCGCATAACCTCATAGACCTGGTTCATTAGGCGTGTTGATTGTGGTGTATATGAAGCGCCCTCAGGAACCCGATTTTGTTTCATGGCCAGGCAGGAAAATTGGTTAGACGATCAGGTATTGTCGCATTAGTAGAAAAGCCGAAAACCTATAGATTTATACAGGTTTGTTCTCGTTTTGGGCTTTATTGCGTTAATACCAGGAAATCCACATTAAATTTATATGAATATTCCCGGTTTGGGCTTTATTTCGTTAATATCGAGAAAAAATGGGTGGATATATGGAAAAAATAACGAGAACCACTGTCCTGTTAATAACAAGTTAAGCCTTAAGAAGATTGTTATGAAGAATATATTTATATTTGTGTTGTTATCATTATTTAGTTGTATTTCGCATGCAACAAGAATAACTCAAATTATTCATGAGAATATTTCTATTGAACCAAATAAATCGTATGTAACTGATATTCAAAGTAAAGAAGCAATTCGTGTAGGCTGGAAAACAACTAACATGGATTGCACAACGAATTGTATAGAGTCAATAAACAAATCTGCTTCGGGAACAGCGCCAACAATAAGTGCTCAACATGGCGCTACGTTAGAGTATAAACCTGTAAATGAGGAAATAATCATTGAATATAAAAACGTAAGTGATAAGCCAGTAACCATCACGATATTCACAGAGAAGGAAATTTGCGATTCAATGGCATGCGACTATCTAAAATCAAATGGCGTATCAGACCTGCACAATTACAAAGAAGTTAAAAGTGAATGGAAAAGGATTGTTAGTAAAAATATCTTTTCTTTCCAAACAAGCAAAGATGGCTCCTATTCAATCGTCAAAGGGGAAAGCATTTTTGATACAAAATACGAAATCACCATTATTTGGTGGCTTATAGACGATTCGACTCCTTCCCTCTGTAAAGAATGGATTCCCAAGCACGGACAGTACGATTTAAAAAAAGGAAAGGTATACCAGTATAATGGTTCATACACCACTTCACCTCTACAGGGAATAATGTATGGAGTTAGTTGTTCATTTATGCCAGTAAGTGGCCGCAAAAACAATGATATATAAAATTGCAAAATATGGCTTAACAAGTAGCTTAAGCGGACGTAAGAAACACGCCGCTTAGCATGATGTTATAAATTTCTGTAGCTACCCTGAATCAAGTGTACTAAGATGTAATACACATCACTACATTGAGGCAGAGTCATGAGCATTACTAGTATTCGAATCCCTGACGATGTGGAAAAGCCACTGGAATCGCTTTCCAAAAAGCTTGATCGAAGCAAAAATTATCTGATAAATCAGGCAATTAAGGAATTTATTGCCAAGCAGTCACTAGAGGATTCAAGGTGGCAAGACACGCTTAAGGCACTTGAATCAATTAAGGCAGGCAAATCAATCGACGAAAAAGATGTGAATGCCTGGCTGAATAGCTGGGGAAGAAATGATCGTAAATCGCCCCCCGATTTATGAAGATCAAGTATTCTCCGGAAGCGATCGATGATCTCCAGCGAGTGGTCGAGTTTGTAGAAATTAAAAATCCTTTTGCCGCCCGTCGCATAGCGATTGACCTTCAAGAAGGCGTAGAAAAGCTAAAGCAATCCCCTGAAATTGGCCTACCCGTTCTGAAAGCGCCTGATCCAGATCAAATCCGTGATCTTTATATAAATGATTATACTGTGCGTTACCTTATAACAGGTGAAGCTATATTTATTTTAAGAATCTGGCACGATAAAGAGAATGAAAGAAATTTATAACAAGTCACTTAATTCTACGCCAAAATTCGGCGCGGCTTAACTTCAACGTTAGGATATTAAGTGTAAGCGATGAGAGTAAAAGTAAAACAAGTAAAAGAATATCCGTGGCTAATTCGGCCATTCTTCTGGAACCAGAAAAGAAAGTATGGAGAAATCCTGGTTCCAGGGATGTTATGGGGAAGGGTTCCAAAGTTGTTTGCAACGGTAGCCTTGCTTTACGGCGCGCTAGACAGAAAAAAATCTCCTTTAAGTCCTGAGCTACGTTCGTTGGTAACAGTCAGGGTGTCACAAATTAACTGGTGTAAATTCTGTGTTGATATAAATTCCGCTACTCTGGCGAAGCGATCAGGCTCTTTGGATAAAGTAGAAGCGCTTGAGAAATGGAAAGAAAGTGATTTATTTGATGAAAAAGAGCGAGTTGTGCTTGAGTATACCGAGGCTGTCACTTATACGAATGAAGAAGTAACAGATGAATTAATGAATCGTTTAAAGCAATTCTTTGATGATAACGAAATTGTTGAATTAACAGGGTTAATTGCATTTCAAAATCTATCAAGTAAATTTAATAGTGCACTTGATGTGCCGACTCAGGGATTTTGTAAGATCCCGGAAGAAAGAGTTAATAACAATGCCTGACAATATAATCCCATTTAGTCGTGTTTTTCGTTTGCTGTACTCGCTACATACGCACCAGTGAATTGCACTGGTTGATTAACTATGAGCCCCGGGCAGCATTTCATTATAAGTTGGGTGACTGCAAACACCGTTGAGCTTGATCGAAAAAGCCGCATTTGCATTACTTTATCAGGGCTCTTGCCTGATGTGGATGGAGCTGGATATATCATTGATAGAATTGCTCGTTACTTCGATATGAGTACTGGGTATTATGAGTAGTATCATCACATCTACGGTCATAACATCTTCTTCGGAATTTCTCTTGCCATTGTATTCTGGTTTATTTGTGGCAAAAGAGTATCAGTGTTTTTATTGTCATTAGTTGCTTTTAATATCCACATCCTCTGCGATATTGCTGGCGCAAGGGGGCCTGATGGAGATCAATGGCCCATTCCTTATTTATACCCATTAATGCCAGATATCCAGCTGGTCTGGTCTGGGCAATGGGAGTTGAGCTCATGGATTAATTCTTTCGTCGGCGTGGTCTTTTTTGTTATTGCTTTGATTATAGCCAGGTATCGTCATGTGACTTTTTTCGAACTCTTTTCAACGCGTTTGGAAGAAGTGGTTTGTAAAATAGCGAGAGAAAGGAATTTCTTTATAGTTAAAAAAATACCTAATACCTAATGCCTGAGCCAGGCGTTAAGTGTAGCAACAACATATTAAGTGGAGTCGTTATGAAACTACGTACGATAGTATTACTTGTTGTGACACACTGCATTGTAGGTGCTTCGGGGTTTGGCGCTGGCATCTACGCGCTACCCATTCTTACTGCCCCTCCTGCACCCAGCGAATCAGAGATAAAAGCCATGTCCTCTCAGGCCATGTATACAGCTGAATTTCGGAGAGATCTGAAAGATAGTGATGCTTTTCATTGGGAAGAAGGCACGGTTTCAGTCGGTCCCGAATCCATTACACTGATGGGTCAGCTCGCCCCCGGCCCTGATTACATGCTATATCTTTCTCCGAAATTCGTTGAGACTGAATTGGAGTTTAATCGTTTGAAGGCGAGTATGGTTCGTGTGGGAGATGTTAAGACATTCGACAACTTCGTTGTAAATGTTCCTCCAGGTATCGACATGACAAGTTTCAATAGCGTTATTGTCTGGTGCGAGTCTTTCGAGCAATTCATAACATCTGCAAAGTACCGATAATGGATATTGGGAGTACTAGTCTGTATAGGTAATACCCTGTTCCGATAACCACTTGCGGAAACGTTCTATTTTCGTCCCTATCCTGAAGCATCATTTCTTTGGTTTGCGAGGTTTCCTTTGTTTGTCTTTATTTCGCTTGCGGGGTGATCCTTTGTTGTCAGCTTTTCTTTTGGGCTTGCGAGGTTGGCCGCTAGACAGATTTTCAGTTGAATTTAACTCGACGATATTGAGTTTTTTGCCGCACACCCAGGTGTTTTTGAGTGCTCGGAAGGTTTCCTTGGGCATACCATCTGGTAGATCAATGGTTGAGAAACTGTCGAAGATATCAATTGTACCGATATAACAGCTTTCAATATCCGCTTCATTGGCCACTGCACCAACAATATTGCCTGGCTTGACTTCATCTTTATGACCAACTTCCACTTTATATCGACGCATGACGATTTCAGGAAATTCTTTTAGCTGGTTGGGTTTTAACTGAGGTGCTTTTTCTTTCACATCAGAACGAGGCTTGCGTCCTTTATCAACTTTATATCCCTTGTCTTTTGGTTGAGTTTCTTTTTCTGGTCTACGGCGAGGTTCTTTCTCCGATAAAAACAGTGGCTCTTCACCCTGTGCGATCTGTGCCAGTGCGGCGGCGATCTGAAGAGGCTCAGTCCCGGTTTCATCGAAATATTCCAGAATGACTTTCTCAAAAGTCCCTGTATCGACGTTGGCAAGTGTATCGGTAATCTTTTGTTTAAAAGAACTGACACGCTGTTTATTGATTATTTTAGTTGAGGGCAGTTGCATGGGTTCAATCGGATGTCCTGCAACTTTCTCAATCGTTTTTAACATGCGCTTTTCACGTGGTGCAACAAACAGGATAGCTTCACCTTCTCTACCTGCTCGTCCCGTGCGGCCAATCCTGTGTACGCATGATTCTGGGTCGTGTGGTATGTCATAGTTGATGACATGGCTAATACGTTCTACATCCAGTCCACGGGCAGCGACATCAGTGGCGATCAGGATATCGATCTTGCCCTGCTTCAGCTGAGTAATGATGCGTTCTCGGGTTTTCTGCACGATATCGCCGTTGAGCGCTTCAGCTGCAAAGCCCCTGGCAGATAATTTTTCTGCCAGTTCAACGGTTGATGTTTTGGTACGGACAAATATCAACAGCCCGTCAAATGATTCGACTTCCAGTATGCGGGTAAGTGCATCCAGTTTATGCGTGCCGGATACCTGCCAGTAACGTTGTCGAATGGTTTTTGCCGTGGTGGTCTTGCTCTTGATCTTAACCACCTTGGGGTCCTGTAAAAACTGATCAGCAATCTTTCGAATCACTGCGGGCATGGTGGCGGAAAATAGTGCAATCTGACGCTGTTCTGGTATTTGTTCCATCACCCATTTCACATCATCAATGAAACCCATGCGGAGCATTTCATCGGCTTCATCTAACACCAGTGATTTCAGACCATCGAGCTTCAGCGTGCCGCGCTTGATGTGATCCATGACTCTGCCGGGTGTACCCACCACCACATGTACACCGCGTTTCAGCGGGCGTAGCTGCAGGCTATAGGACTGACCACCGTAAATGGGCAACACATGAAAACCTTTTATGAAATGCGCATAGGACTGAATGGCTTCCGCAACCTGAATGGCCAGTTCCCGGGTCGGCGCCAATACCAGTACCTGCGGGTGATTTTTTTTGATATCGATTTGCTGTAATAGCGGCAGGGCAAAAGCGGCTGTCTTACCCGTGCCGGTTTGGGCCTGGCCAATGATGTCGCAACCATTTAATAAGTGTGTGATGCACTGTTCTTGAATGGGCGAGGGGGTTTCGTAACCAATATGATCCAGTGCTTTAAGCAATGGGCGGGATAGCCCGAAGCTATCGAAACTCGAGGGTTGTTTTTCAGAAGACATTTGAGGACTACGGCAAGGGTGAAGGTGGCGCAGTATACGGCATGTTAGTGAATGTTAATATAGCTGTAAGGACCAAGTTCAGCGGCTTTCCAGTGATTTTATCTGTAGAACGAGTTGATGCGTGCCTTCTCTATAACCTTGTGAGAAACGAGGATACAAACCTACACTTTCTATCTGGTCAGGTTGGTATAAGATTAAGTAAATAGAAGTACCTCAAAAAGAATAGTTTGACCAACAATAATCAGGCAGGTAACGGAGAAGGACATAGTCAGGATGTCCAGTAGTTCAGGCTATTTGGATCAAACATCTAGTGGTCGGCATTTTTTGCTGGCAACGTTGCTATGTGCATCTACATTATTATCCGCTAATCCAATTGGCCCAAATGTGGTCAATGGCACGGTGAATTTCTCGAACCCCACACCTGGTGCCCTGAATGTCACTAACAGCCCTAATGCCATCATTAACTGGCAGGGTTTTTCCATTCAGCAGCATGAAGTTACTCGCTTTATTCAGCAATCGGCCAATAGTGCCGTGCTCAATCGAGTAATTGGTAATGACCTCTCCCGTATACAGGGTCAATTACTCCCCAATGGCCGGGTATTTCTGATTAATCCGCATGGCATTGTTTTTGGCCCCAATGCCACCGTTGATACCGCCGGGTTTATTGCCTCCACACTCAATCTTGCGGATGAAGATTTTCTCAGTGGTAATCTGAATTTTGTCGGCGATGAAAACTCAGGTGCAATTAACAACCAGGGATTAATCAAGGCGGGCGCCAATGGTGATGTGTTATTCATTGCACCGGACATCAAAAATTCAGGTGTGATCGAAACCGATGGGGGCGACATCGTGCTCGCTGCTGGTGAATCAGTTCGGATTATATCGCTGGATGACCCGGCGATTCAGTTTGATGTGCAGTCACCGGATAATTCGGTGGTTAACCTGGGCAAACTGCTGGCCACTGGTGGCGACATAAAGATATTGGGTGAGCGAGTTGCTTTAATCGAAAAGGCATCAGTCAGCGCATCTGGAAAGACCTATGTTGGTGAAGATGTGGCTATTAGCGCGGATGCAGTATCCAACGGTGATGGCGGCAAGGTCATTGTATGGGCAGATGAAACCACTCAGGTCTATGGTGGAATCTCTGCTCGTGGTGGCGAAGCATCCGGCGACGGGGGTTTTGTCGAAACATCAGGTAAAAAGTTTCTGGAGGTAACAAAAGCGCCAGACTTCACAGCGCCCAATGGTGAGGCGGGCATCTGGTTACTGGATCCGGAAGATATCACGATCTCAACTGCTGTCGACAGTAATATAACAGGCACTACACCGTTTTCACCAGTCGCTGCAGGGGCATCCAATCTTGACCGTAGTACGTTACTAACGGCACTTTCTGGTGGCGGCACGATTATCGTCGATACTACGGGAGGTGGTTCTGGAACTGGCGACATAACGATAAGTAACTTTATCCAGAAAACGACTGGAACAATTGACGCGACATTAGAGCTCCGCGCGCATAACAATATCAACATCCATCAGGATGTAACGTCCACCAGCGGAATATTGAATCTGGTATTGAATGCTGATCAGGACAATTCAGGTGGTGGTGCAATCAACCTGGGGGCACTCAATCAGGATATAAATACTAATGGAGGTGTCCTGAATACCAGTGGTGACACCGTAAATATTATTGATGATCTAACGATCAATAACACAGACTGGACAAATACTGGTGCGGTTAACTGGTCGTCTGCTAGCTCTCTTAGCTTTAATCAGACGATTACTAATCAGGGCGACTTTAATATAAATACCACAGATGCAGCGGCCGATCTTGTTGGTGGCGGGACATTTGTTAATGAAGGCACGCTAACAAAACTGGCGGTATCAACCGTGGATACCGAGTTCAGGTCTGGTGTGGTTTTTATTAGTAATTCAGGTTCAGAGGTTGATGTAGAAGCTGGAGCGGGAGCCTTGTTGTTCAGGGCCGGGAGCACGCATAACGGCTCAATCACCTTTTCCAATCAGGGACCGATGTTTAATAACGAAACGCATACCTTCAATGCAGCGGTAATCGGTGGTGAGGGATTTACCCTGGCCAATGGTGTGGCCAACGAACCGACATTTACTGGGACAGGCTTGACTACGTTGGCCGGTACTACGATTACCCTGGAGGATGTGACCCTGGATACTGACTGGACCAGTCAGGGGGCAGTAAATTTTATCGGATCAGCGGCCAACCATGACTTTACGATCAATCCTGGCACCACGTTCACCAACCAGGGTGACTTCAATGTTAACAATAGCCATGCCAGCGCCAATATTATCGGGACCGGTACCTTCAGTAATGAAGGTACGCTTACATTAGATACGTCTCTTGGAATAATGTCTCTGGGTGGTGATCTGGTACTCGGAGCCAACAGTATTCTGGATATCAAACTGGGTGGACTGACACAGGGTACACAATATGACTTCATTGATGTTGCTGGCAATGCGTCACTGGGTGGAGCACTGGATCTAAAGTGGAATAACAACTTCACCGCATCGAATGGCAATACGTTCGATATTGTTGAGTGTAGTGGTGGCAACTCCTGTATGACAGGCGCATTTGTCACCATCAATGATCCAATCGGGGTAACAGCAGCTTCTAATAGCATAGTAAACGCGGGTACTGCTACACCAAATATCTTTCGTTATTCAACAGATACGGTCGCCTCAAACATCTACATATGGGATAACAATGTCTCTGGCCTGTGGAATGTAGGTGCTAACTGGGACCAGGGAACAGTACCGGGTACCGGTGATTATGTCCTGATTGATCAGCCGGGAGCAATCACCATCACCAGTAATGACACGCGAGCTGTTGGCACCATGCAGGTAGAAAATGATCTAACGATCTCGGGTGGTACTTTTACCGTTGAAAATGATTCAACGGTAGATGGTCGCTTGACGTTGAATGGCAGTGCTGTTTTGTCAATCGGTGCAGACCTTGATATCGATACAGGTGGGTTTGATTGGGAAATGCAGGCTGGCTCAACTGTATCAGGTGTGGGTGCCTTGAGTTTATCATCGGGAACTACCAGTAGTTGGAATGACGGCAGTTTTGGTAATACACATCACGGCGTATTGGATGGGTCGACGATCAGTAATGCAGGTGCCATTACCTTTAGTCAGAATATTGGCAATGGTGTGGATGTTATCAATGGTGGCACATTCAATAATCAGTCTGGTGGTACGCTGGATTTTACTAACGCAGGCTTTAATCTGGGTTTCTTTAGTACGACGGCTGATGGTGTATTCAATAACTATGGCACAGTAAATAAAAATGTGGGTGGTGGAACCGTGATGTTTAATACCGCCTTTAATAGCTTTGATGGGTCTACAGTCGATCGGCAGGCAGGGGATTTGCAGCTTAATGATGGTGGTGTCCATAGTGGTACGTTGACATTCAATAATATGTCTCCGGTATTCAATAGTGGAACACACATCTTATCTGATGGCCTGGTTATTAATGGCCAACTGGTATTAAGTAATGACGCCGTATTAAGTTTGGGGGGTAATGTAACCGTCAATACAGGTGGATTTGATTGGGAGATGCAGGCTGATTCGACTGTATCAGGTGCGGGTACCTTGAGTTTGTCTTCAGGCACCACCAGTAGTTGGAATGACGGTAGTACGGGTAATACACATCACGGGATATTGGATGGGGCGACGATCAATAATGCAGGTGCTATTACCTTTAGTCAGAATATTGGTAATGGTGTGAATGTTATTAATGGCGGCACATTCAATAACCAGTCTGGTGGCACACTGGGTTTTACTAATGCAACCTTTAATCTGGGCTTCTTTAGTACAACGTCTGATGGTGTATTCAATAACTATGGCACCGTAAATAAAAACGTGGGCGGTGGTCCTGTGATATTTGATACTGCCTTTAATAGTTATGCTAGTTCGAATATTGATGTGCAAACGGGAACGCTTCGACTGGGTGATTTTTCTGTTAATGATGGAACGATTAATTTAGTGACGGGTGCGACCGTCGATATTAATACTGCAGGTACTTTTACAAACTCAAATACTGGGGTAATTCAAGGTACTGGTACGCTCGATGTTGCAGGCACTAGTTTTACAAATGGCGGTCTCTTGAACCCCGGTGGAACGGTTGGCATCGGTACGTTAGTAATAACGGGTGATGTTACGTTTGGTAGTACATCCGTTCTTGCTATTGAAGCAACAGGTTCAACAATACCGGGTACTGATTATGATTTGCTCGCGATATCTGGGGCAGTAACCGACACCGCCGGTGATCTAGGTACGCTGGATATGGTTCGCCTTGGAAACTACGCGCCGGCAACAAGTGATACCCTGGATTTCCTGACGTATGGCAATGGTTCTAGTGGTGTCTTCACTACTGTGAATGACATGTTTGGTGTTTCCAGTACAAGCATAGATTATGGAGCGGGTACAGGATCTGATGATTTTACGGCAACATTAACAGCTAATGGCAATCTTACTGTTTGGACTGGAGCATCTAGTACTGATTGGACTGTAGCAGGTAACTGGACAAATGGTGTTCCTGGGGCAAGCAGCCTAGTATTGATTCCAGATGTAACCAATGCCCCACAAATCAGTGCAACTTCGGAAACAATAACTTCCCTGGAGGGGCAGGATACTCTGACGCTTGGGTTTAGCACTACTGCCGGGTTAATTATTAGTGATACGTTAAACTACGACGGCAATATTGTACTGCAAGCAGGCGACCTCACAGTAAATGGAGCAGGGGCCTCAATATTAAATGGCGATTTAGCGCTGAGTCATTCGAACTCCGCACTCTCTAATGCAGGAAGCTTGACGATTAATGGAGATGTCAACTGGACGAGCGGCGCTTTTAATGGCCTGGGTGATGTGACAGTTAATGGTGTTATGACAGTTTCAGGTTCGGAAAACTCTCCCTTTCCTGGTCACAGACGAATCAATAGTGGTAAAATATTCATTCATGCTAACAGCAGTGGCTCGAGCAGTGTTACTGGCGGCTTCGCTATTAACTCAGGCACAACTTTCCGAAATGCATCTGGAGCGCAACTCAATTTTAATACCAGCGGCGGTCTTGACACCATGTTATCAACATCAGGTGTCGGAACTTTTGACAATCAGGGGTTGATGACAAAATCAGGGGGCAGTAATTTGCAATTTCTGACCAGCGGTGGTGGTAGTGGCATCAGCATAACAAATTCCGGCACCATTCAGGTTAATAGTGAGACTATTCAGCTTAATAGTACGGGGTCTACAAACAGCTATACCGGGGGAGAAATTGATATCGTATCTGGAGCAACCTTTCAGATGGCGCAAGGTACCCATACCTTTACCGGTGGTGATGTTACGGGTACAGGTACCTTTAGCGTTACGAATGGAGGTATAGCTAATCTCAATACGGGCAGTGTCTATAGCCTGACTGGAAGTACGGTGGTTGGCGCTGGTGGTAGTGCTACGTTAAACATCAGCCAGGGTATGACGTTTGCAAGTAATTTTACATTATCTTCCGGTGATTTGAATGCGAACGCCAATGTAGTGATCAATGGAGACATGGGCTGGTCAACAGGCGATATTGGTGGTTCAGGTACACTAACAACTAACGGCACAACAACGATAACCAGTAGTCCAAATACGCTCGCGTTCTCGGGCTGGTTGAATGAAGGTACTGTCGATCTTGAAGGTATTCTGTCTATCAATGCTGGTGAAACGTTCACGAACAGTAGTGCGGGGATTTTTAATTACAATAATACCAATGGTAGTTCACTGATTGCTGGTGCAGGCGCTTCCTTTATTAATAATGGTATTTTCAATAAGACAGTCGGTAGCGCGGCAACGGCAACGATTGATTCTGATATAGCTTTTGATAATACCTTAACCGGAACTATTAATGTTGATAGTGGTGCGCTGAACGTTGCGTTAAGTGGTAATTCGAATAGCGGTTCTATTAATGTCGCCACTGGTACAACATTTGGAACAGGCGGTGCGTCAATTATCAATACAGGGGTAATAGGTGGATTCGGCACGATAAACGTTGGTGCCGGTACACTAACGAATAATGGCACCATTAAGCCGGGAAGTTCACCCGGTACGTTAACAATCACCGGCGATCTGAGTCTTTCCTCTTCATCTGTTATCGATATTGAAATTGAGGGAACAACACAGGGAACGCAGTACGACTACATCAATGTGTCTGGCACTGCAAATCTTGATGGTACGTTAAATGTAACCTTACCTGGTGCATTTAATCCAACAGGTGCAGAAAGTTTTCAGATTATCAGCTGCGGCACAGCATGCAGCGGCACGTTTGCCAATGCGTTACCGCCATCTGGCAAGTACATGACTACAACATACAACGCCAATGATGTGACGATAAGCAGTATCCTGGATTTGATACTAAACTCATGGACGGGTGCAGTGAATACACTATGGACAGTCGCTGGTAACTGGACAGCAGGTGTACCTGATAATACTCATACCGCAGAAATTAATACGGGTGGCGCGTTCCTGGTTGATTTGAATAGCGCCACTGGCACAGCATTTAGTCTATTAATCGGGTTAGACGATGAGTTAAGTACCGATGAATCTACGCTTAATATCATTGCTACATTAAACAACCAAGGAAAAATATCATTACCTGCGAATACAAACACTTCCGCTATTAATACGCCATCATTCACGAACACAGGTACGATTGAGATACTAGGTGCAAATGGTCATACGAATTTAAACGTAGCGAACGGATTTACCAATGATGGCATTATTGATCTGAAATCCAATGGTTGAGATGCGCGCCTGAATATTGCCAGCGGTACATTACTTAATAGTGTACTGGGTGAGGTGACAACGACAGGTACGAATATTGGCAGTTACATTAATGCCCCGGTGACCAACCAGGGATTATTTGATCTGAACCAGAACCTGACCATTGTTAACGCGGGTAAGACATTTAGCCAAACTAGTGGGACTGTAGATATTGAAGCGGGTCGGACATTTAGTATAAGTGGTGGAACTTTCGATTGGCAGGGTGGCACGATTCAGAACACTGGGATACTGAATCTTAGTGGGGCTGTCTTTAGTATGGGTGGTGCGGGCACACGAGTGTTGGATGGTCCAACAATTTCAGGGAATAATGTGACGCTAGGTGGTGGCAGCCTTGAGGTTAAGTCCGGTACATTCAGTGCATTCGGTACGACAAATATTTCTGGCGGCGCAACGCTGCAATTAACTGGCGGTACATTTAATCCAACAGGCCAGTTAAATAATGATGGGCTAATTGATCTTGATGTAGGTAGTCTGTCACTAGGATCCGGTGGTACACACACACAGGTGCTTTTGATCTGGATGCGGGTACGACACTGACATTTTCTGGTGGCACGCACAACTTCAACTCGGGTGCCAACTTCCTCGGGTGCCAACTTCCTCGGGTGCCAACTTCCTCGGGTTGGGTAATATTGAGATAACCGGTGGTGCGTTCTTTACCGTAAATAGCGACATGACCATCAATAATGATTTGAGCCTAATGACTACTCCACCAACTGGGATAAATGGTACAGCTGACCTCACACTCAACGGTGCGTTTAACTGGGATAGCGGAAACATTACCGGGTCTGGTACAGAAAAGATCATTACTAATGGCACAACAACACTTGATACTTCTGCACCCATTTTTATGACTGATCGTATCTGGGATAACAACGGCACCATTGAATGGAATGACGGTATTATCAGCCTGACAAATGCGACAATTAATAACCTCTCTAGCGGCCTTTTTAACGTTAATGTGGCTATCGCGGGTTCAAACGGTATTGATAATATCGGGACAATTGTTAACGATGGCACGATTGACATAAAGCCAGGGTCCGGCGTGGTGAACTTCAACGTGGATACTGTTAATAATGGTACCTTGAACATCACAGACAGTACTTTGGATTTTAGTTTCCTGTCAGAGTCTTTTGATAATAATGGCAATCTGGATATTGCATCAGGTGCAAAACTTCTAGTTAGTAGTGGCATTCATAATTTTAATGTAGGTACCAACCTGACAGGTGCCGGTGAGATTGAGCTTACCGGTGGTGATCTGAACGTTAATAGCAATTCAACGGTAACAGATTTTACGCACAGTGGTGGAACCCTGGGTGGCTCTGGCAGTTTGACAGTTACGAATACGTGGACGCCGACATCGGGGGTGACACTAGACGGTAATCTAATTCTAGATAGCGGGGTTTTAACTTCACTCGGCGGCACCACAGCAGTAACGATCAATGGCACTGGTAGTCTTGTCAATAAAGGCACATTAATTTTGCAGAAAGATACCCTGAATGTGTCTGTAGACAATGATGGCGGTTTTCTTCAGGTGCTGGGAAGTGACGGTATTGACAGTACTATAGCTGGCGCTTTTCAGAACCGTAATGGCGCCACACTGGAATTGCTCGGTGGATCAATAGCTAATGAGCAAGCATGGTTATTTCTTACAGGTGGTTCATTCACCAATGATCCAACATCAATGATTAACCTGGTTGGTGGTTCCGGCAGTAATACCAATGCCAGGATAACGCTTCCGACAGGAATACTAACCAACGATGGCACGATCACTAGTACGAGTTCAGCGACTGCACAGAGCAATTCACTCCAGGCTACAGTGGATAATAATGGATTGGTGGATCTTGACGCGCATAACTTGACAATGAATCTCGGTGGTACGCATACAGGGGCATTCGATTTGGTGGCCGGTACGCAATTATTCATGTCAGGTGGTACACATGATTTGAATCCGGGCACATCTTTTGTGGGAAGTGGACGTCTGGTATTGGGCGGCGACGGCTCTATCAATGTGAATACCAACCTTGCTGTTGATGAATTTATGCATACCACCTTAACTGGGGCATTGGGTGGGTCAGCTGCCTTGACTGTTAATAATACATGGTTTGTGGGGTCAGGAGTCGTAGTCAACACTGACCTCATACTTGGTCCTGCACTAACGAGGACAATGACTTCACTTGTACTGAATGGTACCGGAACGTTAATCAGTCAGGGGTCACTTACATTAAACGGTAGTACACTCCATACTGATTTTATCAGCGAGGGTACGACATTAGTTACCGGTGTTACCACGACATTGGCAGGTGCGGCAAGCCAGACGGGCGGGACTCTAACTGTTAGCGGTGGTGCTGTTCTTAATGCGGCAAACTATGATCTTTCAGGTGGCGTATTGGAACTGCAGTCAGGAACATTTAACGCAGCAGGGACAACAAATATATCCGGTGGCGCTACTCTGCAGTTAACGGGTGGTGCATTCAGCCCTACTGGGGCGCTGAATAATAATGGTGTTCTTGATCTGGATGTGGGTAGTCTGTCATTAGGATTCGGTGGAACACACACGGGTGATTTTGATATAGCGGCTGGTACCACATTGCAATTCACTGGTGGTGCGCATAACTTTAATAGTGGCTCGGATACCTTTGGTGCAGGTAATGTTTCATTCACCGGTGGTACTGAAACATATAATGCTGGTTCGACATATGCTATTGCAGGTGCCTCTCTATTTAATGGTGGCAATGTTACTTTTAATATCCCACTGAATAATACGGGACTGTTTGATATCGACAGTGGTGTTCTATCTTTAAGTAATGGTGGTACTCATACAGGCGACTTCGATGTAGCTGCTGGTAGTGTATTGCAGTTTACTGGTGGCACACATTCATTTAATGCAGGGTCAGATACCTTTGGTGCTGGTGATGTTGCCTTTACCGGCGGTACTTCAACTTACAATGCCGGTTCTACCTACGCAATATCGGGGGATACTGGAATCAGCGGCGGGGTAAGCCCAACGGTTGTTTACCATATCGATGCAGCAACCAATACATTTACACATGACGCAGGTAACTATGGCGCCGGGAGTACAGGCACCCTGACAACGAATGGCTGGACGCCAACACCAAGTGCACAGTTGACGGATCTGAAGCTTATACTCTCTGCTATTTCCAATAACTCCCTGAATTTGGGCGCACCGATTTCTCTGTTTGGTACTGCCACTATTGAAAACCAGGGTACGTTGTCGTTAGCCAACATGCCCTTTATTTACGGTGGCACAGGCTCATTTATCAACAAGGGTCCACTAACGCTGGATACTGTCAGCTTGAATACGCTGCCATTTATTAACTCGCATGATTTGATCATAACGGGTGCGGGCATCAGTGATTCCACTGGACCGTTCAATATGTCTGGCGGCACAATAGATGTGCAATCAGGTACATTGAGTCTGACCGGCGGTGTAACGATTGATGGTATCAATTCGTTTAACAATAATGGGGGCACCTTTAATGTTAGTGGCCTTACGCTTAATGCCGGGTCCGTACTTGACCTGGCAGGTGGAGCCATAACGGGCGGTATTCTGTCGAACACTACGATTAATGCAGGAAGTCAGATGACAATCAGCAGTGGACTTTACCAGGCAGGTGGTGTCACCAATGTCGATGGAACCCTGTTGTTATCCGGCGGTGACTTTGCCTCGACATTTACTCCTACATTGAATATTAATAGTGGTGGCTTGTTACAAGGTACAGGCAATATTACATCCAATGTGAATGTTATGAGCGGAGGAACGCTGACCCCGGGAGCTTCCCCTGGACTACTCACGATTACAGGTAATTACACACAAAGCCCCGGAGCCATTTTGAATGTAGAACTGGGTGGTACTAACCAGGGTGTTGACTACGATTGGCTTAATGTTCTTGGTACGGCGACTCTGGATGGTGCCTTGAACACTTCATTATTTGGTGGCTTTACGCCGACTGCAGGCGATCTGTTTGATGTCATCAGTGCAGCGGCCATTGCTGGTGATTTTGCGACCATTAACCAGCCCGCTGGTTTTACTGCGTCACCGCTAGCCACGCAGTATCAATTAAGCTATAGCGCTGCTGCTCCGCCGCCGCCCCCACCACCGCCGCCAGTCACACCGCCACCGGCTGCTCCTGAGCCCGTCGTGGAGACCAAGCCAACACAACCAGCAGATGTTATCGATCCATCTCAGCCGCCTGAAACCGGTGTGTTTGTGTTCGAGGTAGCCCCGAATGCCCCTGAAGAAAAACCTAAAACGCTGGTTTGTAGTTGAATATGATGCGCTTTAGCAGAAGTACTATGGTTATTTTTCTTTGGATATCGATCAGCTATGCATCGAATAACGAAGTTGGTGAAGTGGTCTTCGTTAAAGGTATTGCAACCGCGCAGCAAGAGGGCGATGCACCACGAGTAATCGGCAAGGGAGATAAACTTCAACAGGGTGAAAAGCTGGATACCGGTGGTAAGAGCTTTGCCCTGATCAAGCTGAAAGATGGCAGTCAAATGACCCTGCGCCCGGATACGGCCATGGTGCTGAATAAAGTAGAGACAACTAAAGGCAAAGAATCCGGGTTGTTGTCCTTATTAAAGGGTGGTTTACGTACAGTAACCGGCTTTATAGGCAAACGCCGTCCAGGAAATTTCAGGTTAAAGACACCGACAGCCACTATCGGTATCCGTGGTACGGACTTTGATGCAAGGTTATGCGATAACGACTGCGTAAAGGAAGGTGGTATGCAAAAAACAGTCGCCAAGCCAGTGGAACAACCATCGGTAATCGCCAGGGCATCGTTGGTGAGAGGCGTCGTTAAAGTTAAGGTGAAGGGTAAGCCAGATCGTCTGCTGACCAAAGGTGGCCCACTATATGAGGGAGATATTGTGGATACCGCAATATCTGCATTCGTTGTGCTGGCCTTTGTTGATAAAACAGTGCTTACGCTTCAGTCAAATTCAACATTTAAGGTGGATAGTTATCATTACAATAAGAAAAAAACAGTGACCAAACGAGAGAACACTTCTGTTTTTAAACTAATAAAAGGCGGGTTGAGAATGCTGACGGGGATAGTTGGTAAACGCACCCCGAACAACGTGAGGATTACTACACCTGTCGCAACTATCGGTATACGTGGTACTGGTGTGGATGCTACATGTGGTGCGGGGTGTGTAGATACGAATGGCGGACCTGTGAACCTGGAAGGAATTCCACGGGATTGCATGTTTCTGTTTGGGACGGCGACGCATATATCAAGATGCCCTCAGGTGTTTTTAGTATCAGCAATGGAGAAGCCTTCTTCCTTGAGGCTGGAGCCACTGAACCAGTGAAACTGCCTGTAATTCCAATCTTTATTATTGAAAACCCCGCGCCAAGGCCTGACAAAGTCGATATTAATTTTAATCAGCTATTTGATGTTGTGACTGGTGATATATCAAGGCCAGGTCTATATGTGACTGTGCGTGATGGGCATATTACATTGGAATATGATGGTAGAATCATTGATGTTGCAGGCGGAGAATCAGGTTATGCGGGTGAGGGCAGGTTGGTGCGTCTTGCGCAGACGCCGTCATTTATACTGGATGATCCCTATCCAACACCATTACAATTCGATGAAAATGTACAGCGTATCATTGAGCTGATCAGTGATGAAGCAGAAGGGTTAGAGTGCACGTTGTGACCACAAATATTCGATCGACAATCAGGCTAATACTTTTTGTAAGCTTCTTATCCGCCTCCTTTCAGTCTTTTGCTCAAGCACCCACCTTTCCAATCCAGAGTTTTAATATTGATGGTGAAATACCACTATCAGATAGCCAGATAGAGAAGGTATTGGGAATATTTGGAGGGGATGATAAAGGTTTGTCTGATCTTCAATCTGCAGCAAAAGCGCTCGAAGAAGCTATTAGGGCACAGGGGCATATATTCTATCGAGTGGTTGTACCGCCACAGAAGCTGGCGTCAGGAAAAGTAACACTTAAAGTACTGCGTTTTACTATTAATAAGCTAGAGGTTACTGGTAATAACTATTTTAACGAAGAGAATATCAAAGGTAGTCTACCAAACCTGAAGGTCGGTGAATCACCTAGCTCACTTGATCTTCAAAAGACTCTGCAGATTGCCAACAATCATCCTGCCAAACGTACGACGATATTGATGAAGCAAAGTCGTGATGTGCCGGATGCAATTGATGCCGAGCTTCAGGTTAGAGATGTTGAGCCGCAACAAATATTTATGTCATTAAATAATACGGGGACACCAGATACAGGCAATGAGCGACTATCGTTGGGTTACCAGTACAGTAATCTGTTCAATCTTGATCACGCTGTAACGCTCAGTTATACAACTTCACCGGGACACTGGGAAGACGTTGAGCAAAAGGGCGTATTTTATCGTATACCATTCTATAAATTAGGGGGAGTTTGTCGTTATCGGCCATTGATTCAGATGTTAATTCAGGGGTGGTGGGCGATTTTAATGTCAGTGGCGCAGGTACCTTTTATGGAGCACGCTATCAACATGCACTTAAAAAACTAGATAATTATAGCCAGAGTATCTATATGTCTATAGACGACAAAGAGTTTGTTAATGATGTTAAGTTGTTTGGTGTTCAGGTTGGTGTTGACGTTAGGAGTCGACCACTGACAGTAGGTTATCTAGGTAAGTGGAATACCAGCCGGAGTGAAGTCAATTTATCGATTTCTTACTCGGCAAATCTTGGTAGTGGCTCAAAAAATGACGACCTGCGATATATCCTGGCAACTTCAAGGCCCAGTGCAGATTCAGACTGGGAGGCGTTGAGGTTTTCTATCGATGCTAGTTATACGTTTAAGAATGAATGGCGCACTTATGGAAAATTAATGGGTCAGGATACGCAGGAACCACTTATTCCTGGGGAGTAATTTGGCCTGGGGGGTATGTACTCAGTCCGGGGGTTTGAGGAGCGAGAAATTTCTGGTGATCGCGGATGGGAGTTGCGAGCTGAGCTATGGGCGCCTGCCTTTGACAACGGTTTACAGTTCTATGGATTTGTTGATACCGGAAAAATACAATCGACTGACGTTATTCTTGCGCTTTCTGACGAAGAAAGTATTACCAGTGCTGGCATCGGCGCCGAGTGGCACTGGAAGAAGTTAACGACCAGCTTTGGCTGGGGTCATGTATTAGATGATGTCAGCGGTAAACATGATGGTGATCATAAACTTCACGTTAATCTGTTTTATCGTTTCTAGTTTTGATTTAACGAATGTGGCTATAGCCCACTAATATTTAATGTGCGAGTCTGCGATAATCTGATGGTTTAGTCAGTTACCGTGGACCCTCACTATCATTAAAGCAATAAACAAGGCTGTATTGTCATTAAAGTTGCTGGTCACAGTTGCTTTATTGTTTACTACTGGGTATTCATTTGCTGAAGATATACGGGTTGCCGTCGCCAGTAACTTTTCCAGTGCAATGACTACGCTTGCGCAACGCTTTGAGGCTGATACAGGTCATAAAGTAACGTTGATACCCGGCTCCACTGGCAAACACTATGCACAAATCAAGCATGGTGCGCCTTATGACGTTTTCCTGGCAGCCGATACAAAACGACCAGAAATATTGGAACAAGAAGGACTTGCTTTGCCAGGGAGTCGATTTACCTACGCAATTGGAAAAATCATTTTATGGAGTCCCATCGCAGGGATTGTTGATTCTGAAGGTAAGGTACTGGAGCAGGGAGCATTTCGTTATTTGGCTATCGCCAACCCCAGGTTGGCGCCTTATGGAAAAGCTGCACAGCAGGTATTACAGAAGCGTGGATTGTGGGGGCCTCTAAAAGGGAAAATTGTACGAGGTGAGAACATCGGTCAAACATTCCAGTTTGTTGGCAGCGGAAATGCCGAGATGGGGTTTGTGGCTTATTCACAGCTGAAACGGCCCGGTCAGTCCATAGCAGGTTCTTTTTGGGAAGTGCCTGAGTCATTATATGATCCTATAGAACAGCAGGCGGTTTTGCTGAAAAATAATAAGGCTGCACGTAAATTTTTGTTATTTATGAAAAGTGACTGGGCAAGAGATATGATCCATCGATTTGGTTACCACAACTTGTAATGTTGAATGAAGCTGATCTTATTGCGCTGGCGATTACATTAAAGCTGGCAGGAATTTCAACGCTGATTCTGCTGTTGTTGGGAACGCCACTTGCCTGGTGGATGGCGAATACTCGTTGGCGCTTTAAGTTCATCCTGGAAGCTGTCGTGGCATTACCATTGGTACTGCCGCCCACCGTATTGGGATTTTATCTGCTGGTGGCGCTTGGGCCGAATGGCCCTATCGGCGGCTTGATGGAAAGCCTGGGTGGCCAGCCGCTTGCATTTACTTTTACGGGACTGGTTATCGGGTCGGTGTTTTATTCAATGCCTTTTGTGGTGCAGCCGCTGCAGGGTGCTTTTGCTGCGATCGGACGACGTCCACTGGAGGTGGCAGCCACGTTACGTGCTTCACCACTGGACCAGTTTTTTAGTGTCGCTGTACCTCTGGCTCGTTCGGGATTCCTGACTGCTATCGTACTGGGGTTTGCCCACACTATCGGAGAGTTTGGTGTGGTCTTGATGATAGGTGGCAATATACCTGGTGAGACGCAGGTGGTATCCATTGCAATCTACGATCATGTTGAAGGGTTGGAATATGCGCATGCGCACTGGTTATCAGGTGGTTTGTTATTGTTATCATTTTTCTTGTTAATGATGGTTTATGCGCTTAACCGTCGGTTCAGGGTAGTACAGGCATGACGGCTTCTACTATTCAGACCAGGTTCAAGCTCGACAAGGGGAGCTTTATACTTGATGTAGACATAACTATCCCTGCCCAGGGTGTTACTGCGTTATTGGGTCCATCAGGTTGCGGAAAAACTACATTGTTACGAGCCATTGCTGGCCTGGATATTTGCCATGATGGATTTCTTAAAGTGGGAGATATGACCTGGCAATCGACAGATACTATCGTCCCGCCGCATAAGCGTGCTTTGGGTTATGTTTTTCAGGAAGCCAGTTTATTTTCGCATCTTAATGTGCGAGGTAATGTTGAATATGGACTGAATCGAGTACCGAGTATCCAAAGAAAAATATCTCTGGATCGGGCAATAGCATTACTTGGTATCGAATCACTGTTGGAGAGAAAAGTAGACCGGCTTTCTGGTGGTGAAAGACAGCGAGTTGCAATAGCCAGGGCACTTGCTGTGAGTCCCAGTATTTTATTAATGGACGAGCCGTTAGCAGCACTGGATATCGAGCGTAAGCAGGAAATCATGCCTTACCTGGAATCACTGCATAATGAACTGGATATCCCGGTGATCTATGTCAGTCATTCACCTGATGAGGTGGCACAGTTAGCAGACCATCTGGTCTTGATGGAAGCGGGAAAAATACAGGCGTCAGGTCCTGTTGATGAGGTGATGACCAGGCTGGATCTTCCGCTGGCTCATGGTGCTGATGCTGAGGCACTTATCGAAGCCGCTGTTGCTGAGCATGATGAAGAATATAACCTGACCTATCTTGATTTTCCGGGCGGGCGTTTTACCGTGGCGCATAAGGCATTACCCATCGGGCATACAGCGAGGTTGAGAGTAGCGGCTCGTGATGTGAGTCTGACACTGGAACATCAGTCTAGCACCAGTATTTTGAATATCTTTCCTGCTGTTATTGAGGAGATTACACCTGAAGGGAAATCGCAGGTTACCGTGCGACTAATTGCGGGTGGTGTGCCACTGTTATCGCGCATCACACGTAAATCAGCGGCGTTGCTGGAACTTGCGCCGGGTAAATCAGTTTATGCGCAGGCGAAGAGTGTCGCCCTGTTGTCATAGTGTTTATTAGTCCCAGCGATCATCTCTGACCTGGACCATGCCGTTATCGACCTGAACAGGAAAGGTAGGCGTTTCTTCGTAAGCTGGTGGTGTTAGCGCGGCACCAGTTTTGATAGAAAAACGCGCCCCATGTCGTGGGCAAACAATTTCATCTCCGTCGATATCCCCACCGGTCAGGCAATCACCATCGTGGGTGCAGTTATCTTCAATGGCATAGTACTCGCCATCAATATTAAATACGGCAATTAATACGTCATCAACATCTACGACTTTATAATTTCCTGGGATAAGTTCTGATTCAGGTGCAACGTCAGTCCAATCTACCATTGGTCATTCCCTACTTATAATATACCTAGCTCTAGTTTAACTTCCATGCTCATATTGTCACGCGACCATGCAGGTTCCCACACCAGGTTTACTTTGGCATCTTTTACACCTTCAACTTCCTTGATCTTGCTTTCCACCATGCCGGGGAAGGTATGGGCTACCGGACAGCCTGGTGCGGTAAGTGTCATATCAACATCGACATCGGCATCATCATCTATGTCGATACGATAGATTAATCCAAGGTCATAGATATTGACGTGGATTTCAGGATCAAAAACTGTTCGAAGCTGCTCAATTATTTGATCTTTTAATGCTTCCTTGTCCATATTAGCGTCGGGAGGGTATTGTTATACCATGTCGCTGAACTGACCAGCATTTGGAATCCGACTTACAAGCACACCTTCGAGATGCTTGCGAAGTGGCTCCAGTGACATTTCTTCAATTACGCTATGGGCAAAGCCATAAACCAGTAATGCATGCGCAGAGTTGTAATCAATGCCGCGTGAACGCAGGTAAAACATCATGTTTTCATCAAGTTGCCCAACGGTAGCGCCGTGAGCGGCGGTCACATCGTCTGCATAGATCTCCAATTGTGGCTTGGTATCGACTTCAGCATTTTTTGAAAGTAACAGGTTGTTGTTGGCTTGCTGTGCATCGGATTTTTGCGCATCAGGATGGACATGTACCTGACCGTTAAATACAGCGCGTGAATGGCCATCCAGTATGCCTTTATAAAACTCATTGCTGGTGCAATGTGGTTTGGCATGATCAATGCGGGTGTGGAAGTCTGTGTGTTGACGACCGTCGGCAACATACAGTCCGTATAGATTACAGGTTGCGCCTTCATCTCCCATGACTGAGTTAATGTCATTACGCGCCAGTTGTGCGCCCAGTGATACAGAGTGTGAAGTAAAGGTACTATCGCGTTGCTGGTTAACCTGTAGCGTCGCGATGTGAAATGCCTTCGTGCTTTCCTGCTGCACCTTGTAATGTTCAATATTGGCATTTGCGCCCACTTTAATTTCTGTGGTGACGTTATTGAAGTACACGCTATCTTCAAGTGAGTGATAGCTTTCAATAATCTTGGCCTGGCTGCTGGTACCAGTAAGGATCAGTATGCGTGACTGGCTGGTGACTTCTTCGTGCTGGCCAGTCGATAGAAACATCAGGTGGATCGGTAACTCAATATTGGCATTGTTATCGATATTAATGAATGCACCATCACTCATAAAGGCCATGTTCATGGCAGCAAAACCATTGCGACTTGTATCTGCAGCGCTACCCAGATGTGTCTTTAATAATTCTGTGTCTTCCTGGAGTGCGGTGGACAGGTCTTTGATCTTTATGCCTTCAGGCAGTTCACCAAAGTTGGACAGGGGGGCTGAGAATCGGCCATCAACGAAAACCATCAGATGGCATGCCATGTCTTTACACAGGTATTCATTAATGGTTGAGGCATCTACTGTATGGTCAGCATCCTGTGAAAGTTTAAACTGTCGCTTTTCTATCGGTCTTATGCTGGTGTACTTCCAGTCTTCCACGCGCAATGTTGGGAAACCCTGCGAACTGAAAGATTGTATCGCCTGGTCACGTGACTCATTAAGCCATTCAAGTTCACTACCGGGTAATGAGCCTTTCAGTGACGTATGTTCACTGACGTAATGTTCTATTGTTTCATTCATTACTAATTATCCTTAAATTCGCTCAGGCGAGTGCGAGACAAGGCAAAAATGGTCAAACAAGCGGAGTTTACGTACATTGTAAATGAGTATTGTGAGGTCATTTTTAACGAAGAATCGTGCCGTCTGAGTAGAATTTAGGCTGATTTATCCAGCCAGTTATAGCCTTTCTCTTCTAACTCCAGCGCCAGTGATTTATCACCAGACTTGATAATCTTGCCATCGGAAAGAACGTGTACAAAATCAGGTTCAATGTAGTCGAGCAGGCGTTGATAGTGAGTAACTACTACCATGGAGCGCTCTTCACTGCGCAGGGAGTTAACACCACTGGCAACAATACGCAGGGCATCAATGTCCAGACCAGAATCTGTTTCATCAAGCAATGATAGTTTGGGCTCAAGCACCGCCATCTGGAAAATTTCGTTACGTTTTTTCTCACCACCGGAGAAGCCCTCATTGACGGAACGAGTTAGCAGGTCCTGCTTCATTTCAACAATAGGCATTTTTTCTTTCATGAGTTTCATGAATTCCATGACACTCAGTTCTTCCAGACCCTGATATTTACGCTTGGCATTTACGGCGGCTTTCAGGAAGTAGGTGTTGTTCACGCCCGGTATCTCAACAGGATATTGAAACGCAAGAAAGATACCTTCGCAGGCGCGCTCATCGGTTTCCATTTCCAGCAGGTCCTTACCTTCATAGGTGACGCTGCCGCTAGTTACTTCATGACCATCCTTGCCAGAAAGTACATACGACAGTGTGCTTTTACCTGAACCATTTGGACCCATGATGGCATGGACTTCGCCCTTACCAACTGACAGGTTGATGCCCTTGAGGATTTCTGCGCCGTCGACACTGGCGTGCAAATCTTTAATTTCTAGCATAAGAATAATTCCTGGATAATAACTGACGGCGGGTGAACGCCATTATAAAGAGTTAGCCAACTGCACCTTCTAGTGAAACGCTGAGTAGCTTCTGTGCTTCTACCGCAAACTCCATCGGTAGTTCCTTGAAGACTTCTTTACAGAAGCCGTTAACGATCATGGATACTGCATCTTCTTCCGAGATGCCGCGTTGTTGGCAATAAAATAACTGGTCGTCACCAATTTTAGAGGTGGTGGCCTCGTGTTCTACCTGCGCGGTTGGATTCTTTACTTCCATATAAGGGAAGGTGTGTGCGCCACAGGTATCGCCCAATAACAGCGAATCACATTGTGTGTAGTTTCTTGCAGCATCTGCGGCCTTACCAATATGTACCAGGCCACGATAAGCATTCTGGCCTTTCATGGCAGAGATACCCTTGGCAACAATCGTGCTGGATGTGTTCTTGCCCAGATGGATCATCTTGGTGCCGGTATCGGCTTGTTGACTCAGGCTGGAAAGGGCAACGGAATAAAATTCACCCGTAGAATTGTCACCTTTCAATACGCAGGAAGGGTATTTCCAGGTAATGGCCGAGCCAGTTTCAACCTGTGTCCAGGAAACCTTGGAGTTATCGCCACGGCACTCTGCACGTTTTGTCACAAAGTTATAGATACCACCTTTACCGGTTTCATCACCGGGGTACCAGTTCTGTACGGTGGAATACTTGATTTCCGCGTCTTTCATGGCCACCAGCTCAACCACGGCAGCATGCAGCTGGTTTTCATCACGCTGTGGGGCGGTGCAGCCTTCCAGGTAGGAGACATACGAACCTTCTTCAGCGATGATTAGTGTCCTTTCGAACTGGCCGGTATTTTGCGCATTAATGCGGAAATAGGTGGACAGTTCCATCGGGCAGCGCACGCCTTTAGGGATGTAAACAAATGAACCATCGGTAAACACGGCACAATTGAGGGCCGCATAGAAGTTATCGGTGACAGGAATAACAGAAGCCATATATTCCTTCACCAGTTCCGGGTGATCGTGGATGGCCTCGGACAGGGAGCAGAAAATAATGCCATCCTCGGCAAGTCTTTCACTATAAGTGGTTTTGACCGAAACACTGTCAAAAACCGCATCGACAGCTACATCAGTGGCCTCGGTAACGCCTGCTAACAGTTTTTGTTCTTCCAGTGGGATGCCAAGCTTGTTATAGGTTTCCAATAACTTGGGATCAACCTCATCAAGGCTTTTAGGACCATCTTCCGGCTTTTTAGGAGCAGAATAGTAGGAGATCGATTGAAAATCGATTTCTGGAATATGTAGATAGGGCCATTCTGGGGGTGTCATTTCTTTCCATTTGGCGAAGGCCTCCAGTCGCCACTCCAGCATCCACTCGGGTTCCTTTTTACGCGCGGAAATGGCGCGTACCGTGCCTTCATCAAGGCCGGGCGGCAGGGTATCTGACTCAATATCAGTCACAAAGCCGTGTTCGTACTCCTTTTTGGCGAGATCGTGGAGTTCCTGGTTAGCTTGAGGCATGGCAATTATCGATGGTTGAAAAAATAATAACCTAGTAAATTACTCGGTTATTTAGAAGCGTAATGGAGTGGCTGGTTTACGTCAATCATTACCGATGGGATAGACCGCTCAACTTATCTATTCTAGCAGACTAGTCGCCTGATTTTTTACCGTAATCTGGGTCAAAAATGATATGTGTTTTAGATAATGTGTCATGCCAGGCTAGTTTATCGTGGTCGAACAGGATCCAGATAAACCCCAGTCCGAATAGCAGCAGCGAAATGGTGGCCAGCATATAGCGAATTAGCGCGCTATCCCAGCCTAAAACATGGTTATCGTCACGGACTACCCGGATCTTCCAGCTTCGCATTCCCAATGTCTGACCACCGTGGGTCCAGAACCACGCAAAGAAAAAAAAGCCTACTGCATATATATACAGCTTGAAAAACGGACCCTTGATGAGAGGGCTATCGGCACCACCAGCAATTAAAACAACCGGGGTTGCTGCCACAAAGAACAACGCAAATAGCAGGAGGGAATCGTAAATCATCGCTGCGAGGCGACGTTGAAAGCTGGCGTTGGTGAAAGTCTGGTTCATTGATTGATGGATGGCAGGAAATGAGTCATCGTGAGAGGGCATCACTCTCAGGGCGGTGGTATTATACGCACCGCACTGACACGTACAACGCAAAGGACTGTCTTATTAACAAGCATCAAGCCAACGTTATTCCACGTTCGGAACACGGTATATCACGCAGTAATATCAGCGAAAATGCACTCAAGGTACTGTACCGCCTGAACAAGGCAGGCTATGCAGCTTTTCTTGTAGGTGGGGCTGTGCGTGACTTGCTCCTGGGCAAACATCCGAAGGATTTTGATGTGGCCACCGACGCCAGTCCTGAACAGGTGCATGATTTGTTCCGCAACTCCCGCATGATTGGCCGCCGATTTCGTATTGTCCATGTGCGTTATGGTCGTGAAATTATTGAAGTTACCACCTTTCGCGATACGCATGATGACGCCCATGAAGGTATCGCGCATCAAAATGATGATGGACGTCTACTGAGGGACAATGTTTACGGCGATATTAATAGTGATGCCTGGCGAAGGGATCTGACGGCCAATGCCCTGTTTTACAACATCAAAGATTTTTCGGTGGTTGATTTTGTGGGTGGTATCGATGATATCAAGGCAGGAAAACTTAGAATAATAGGGGATCCTGAGACCCGTTATCGCGAAGATGCTGTCCGTATGTTGCGGGTAGCGCGATTTGCCGCAAAACTTGGTTTCAGAGCGGATGATGAGACCAGCAGACTAATTCCCGAGCTGGCACCTTTGCTGGATGATATTCCTTCAGCAAGGTTATTTGATGAGGTGTTGAAATTATTCCAGAAGGGGCATGCGCTCCGCAGTTTTGAAGTGTTGCGAGAGTATGGATTGTTCAGTTACCTGTTCTTACAGGTTGAAGACAGTTTGTTGGCGGATGAAACTGGTAATGTTGAAAAATTTATCCGTAATGGTCTGGAAAATACTGATAAGCGGGTTAATGAAGGTAAATCAGTTAACCCGGCATTTTTATATGCATTTTTACTCTGGGCATCTTTTAAGGAGGAACTGGCGCAGACGGATCGGCAGGATGTACAGGCCATGACGGCAGCCGGCTATGAAGTCTTTAGTGCCCAGGTTGAGCAAACGGCTATCCCCAAACGTTTTTCAATCCAGGCGCGTGAGATATGGACCATGCAGCCGAGATTTGATCAACGACGTGGCAAACGCCCGATACGTTTGCTTAGTCATCCGCGTTTTAGAGCGGCCTATGATTTTCTACTGTTACGCAACCAGTCGGGTGAGGATTTACAGGAACAGTGTGACTGGTGGACTGAGTTTCAGGAAATGGATGAAGCGAAGAAAGTCCTGGCAACACAGGCCAGTGAAGGGAACCGTGGACGTAAAAGACGTCCTAGACGCAGGCGGCGTCAATCGTCGGAAAGTGCATGACGGTTCGTGTTTATATCGGGCTGGGTAGTAATCTGGAAAATCCGCTGCAACAAGTACAATCGGCACTATTGGAATTGAAGGCATTGGCGGCTGAATCGACTGTCGATGTTTCTCCGTACTACCTGACAAAGCCAGTGGGTCCGCAGGACCAGCCAGATTTTATTAACGCAGTTGCCAGTTTTGATACTGAGCTTGAAGCTAATAGCTTGTTAGATCGTCTATTTGATATTGAAGGCAAGCATCATCGTCAAAGGCAGGGTGAGCAATGGGGTCCAAGAACACTGGATCTGGACCTGTTGTTGTATGGTGATGAAGCCATAAACAGTGAACGATTAACCGTGCCGCATCCAAGAATGCATGAACGTGCCTTTGTGTTACAGCCATTGATTGATATTGCGCCTGAATGCCAGATACCAGGTCGTGGCTTCGTGTCAGTATTGTTAGAAGCGTGTGATTCCTCAGGTATCGAGGTCTTTGATGAATAAGCCTGGTTACATTGCTGTAGAAGGCCCTATTGGCGTTGGAAAAACATCCCTGGCTCGAAGACTTGCGGACACATTCAAGTCCGAATTATTGCTTGAGGGTGCGGAAGAAAATCCTTTTCTGAAAAACTTTTATAATGACCCGAGGCATAGTGCATTGCCTACCCAGCTGTTTTTTTTGTTTCAACGCGCTCAGCAGGTAAGAGAGTTAAAACAGGGTGAGTTATTTTCACCGGTGAGAATTGCAGATTATATTTTTGAAAAAGATCGTTTGTTTGCTGAATTAACACTTACCAGTGATGAGCTTGATTTGTATGACAAGGTATACCAAAGTCTATCAATAGAGATACCTGTGCCAGATCTGGTGATCTATTTACAGGCGCCCGTGGAAATACTGATAGATCGTGTTGCTATGCGTGGTATTGATTATGAGCAGTCAATGGGGGCAAATTATCTTCATAAACTTGCAGAAGCCTACACACGGTTTTTTTATAGCTATAATCGTTCAGCACTGTTGATTGTTAATGCAGCACAAATTGATTGGGTTCATAATGATGAGGACTATGAATTGCTGGTTAAGGAAATTGTGACGATTACTCACGGTCGGCATTTTTTCAATCCGGGAGCAACGACATTTTGAGTACGCATGCCAATATGAAAAGAAAGACGCTCACAGGTCTGCAGACGATGAAGCAGAACGGTGAGAAGATCGTCTGTCTGACAGCCTATGATGCATCATTTACTTCACTGATAGAGAAAGCGGATGTAGATGTTCTCCTGGTTGGTGATTCTCTCGGTATGGTGATACAGGGGCATGACAGCACACTCCCCGTGACCATGGATGATGTTGTTTATCATCTGCAATGTGTTATGCGCACCAGTGAATCTGCATTTGTGATAGGTGATATGCCTTTCATGAGTTACGCCACTGTGGATCAGGCGATAAGTAACGCTGCGCGCCTTATGCAGGATGGCGGTGCGCAAATGGTTAAACTGGAGGGTGGCGATATTCAGGTCGAAATTGTTCAGGCATTGGCCAGTCGTGGTATTCCAGTTTGTGCACACCTGGGATTGCAGCCACAGGCAGTACATAAAATTGGTGGGTACCGTGTACAGGGCAGGGATGAGGCAGCCGCTGCCAACATGATGCAGCAATCCACATCATTAGTAGAAGCGGGTGCTGATATATTGCTGCTTGAGTGTGTCCCGGAAGCTTTAGCTAAAACCATTACCGAAGCCGTAGATATTCCAGTGATTGGAATAGGTGCTGGTGGCGATTGTGATGGACAGATCCTGGTACTACAGGATGCGATTGGACTGACAGCGGGTCACGTACCAAAGTTTGTGCAAGACTTTTCTAGACAGGAGCTGCACCCTTCTCTGGCCATTAAAGCTTATGTGTCTGCAGTTCGAGAGGGTAGTTTCCCAACGAAAGATCACTGTTTTTCCTGAGTTGTAAACAGCGCACCGAATTGATGCGATAGCCAGCCAAGAACCCCAGATTATTTTTGATGTTAACCATTACCTCCGTTAAACAATTACGTGAGCAAGTCCAGAAGTGGAAAAAGCAGGGGCTTGTCATTGGCTTTGTCCCTACCATGGGTAATCTGCATGCTGGTCATCTGTCGTTAGTTGATAAGGCAAAGCAACACGCGGATAAAGTTGTCGTTAGTATTTTTGTCAACCCGACCCAGTTCGGTCCCAATGAAGATTATGAGACCTATCCCAGGACGCTGGATGAGGACAGCGAAGCGTTGCAGCATCACTCGGTAGATTTATTATTTACGCCTTCTGTAGAAACCATGTATGGCGTAGGTGAGGAAGGCATCAGTGTTCGTGTCCCGGATCGGTTAACCAGGATGTTGTGTGGTATTACACGCCCGGAACACTTTGATGGCGTTGCCACGGTAGTGAGCAAGCTGTTTAACCTGGTACAGCCAGATATTGCGGTTTTTGGAGAAAAGGATTTTCAACAACTGGTTGTGATTCGTCATCTGGTCAAAGACCTGGCTTTTCCGGTTGATATTGTTGAGCATGAGACTGTCCGAGAAACAGATGGGCTGGCAATGAGTTCTCGTAATAACTATCTGACTGAAGCACAACGGCAGCTGGCACCGCGGTTACAGGTAGCACTGGTCGAGTTGATCAATCAGCTTAAAAATAGTCGATCTGATGAACAGCTGGCAATAAATCGCATGACCGACGATCTGAACCAGGCTGGCTTTGAGGTTGAATATGTTGAGATCAGGCGCCAATCAGACCTGAATGTCCCTGAAAAAGGCGATAACTCACTCATTGCACTGGTTGCAGCTAAATTGGGTAAAACCCGGCTTATTGATAACTGTCGATTTGAGTTAGAATAGCTGTTCTGGTTAAATGCGCGCCTCGAAATAGTACACGAATATTACAATATGCAAATCACCATGCTAAAAGCCAAGTTACACCGCGCCTGCGTTACTGATGCGTGTGTTGACTATGAGGGTTCATGCGCAATTGACGCCGAATTTCTCAAGTTGTCTGGTATTCGCGAATACGAGCAGATACAGATATATAACATCACCAATGGTGAACGTTTCACTACCTATGCCATTAAGGCAGAAGCTGGCTCACAGATTATCTCGGTCAATGGCGCTGCAGCGCATAAAGCGGACATCGGTGATCGCATTATTATTTGTAGTTATGCCCGTTTGTTTGACGCAGAAGCAGAGGAATTTGAGCCGACACTGGTTTATCTGGATGAAAAGAATAACGTGACTGGTGTGCGTAATCAGATTCCGGTACAGAAGCCAAAACTGGTATCTACCAATTAAGTTCAGTTTTTGTTTATCGTGGATTGGGCTCCAGCCCGGATTACTCAGTAGCAAATAACTTTGGATCGTAGGATTGAATCCAGTCTTTTAGTTTATCGGTTTCAATTGGCTCACTAACGAGAAACCCCTGTATCGCATCACAGCCCATTAGCTGTAGCAGTTCAAGCTGTTCCCTGTTTTCTACGCCTTCCGCAAGAATCTTTTTCCCCAGTGTGTGTGACATGCTAACCATCGTTTCGGTAAATATCTTGTCACCATCATTGGTATGAATATCGGTAATAAAGCTTTTATCAATCTTAATGGTATCGATAGGTAGTAGTTTGAGGTATTGCATTGTTGAATAACCAGTACCAAAGTCATCCATCGAAAGTGGGCAGCCGAGACTGCTAATATCTTCAAGCAGTGTGGTTGCTGATTGTACGCTCTCTATGAACATGCTTTCTGTAATCTCAAATTCCAGTGAGGATGGTGGTATCTGGAATTCATTAACATGATCCCTGATGTTGACGAAAAGGCTGGTATTTTCGATTTGCTTGACGGACAGGTTAACAGCAATTTTTAAATCAGAATTTATTGGTAGTAGCACATCACGAATAAGTTCGCATGCCTCAACGATTGAATGCATGAACAGAGTGTAAATCAGGCCATTATTCTCAAGTATGGAAATAAATACATCAGGAGGAATCTGCTCACCAGTCTTGGAATTCTTCCATCTTGCCAGTGCCTCAAATCCCAGTAGTTCACCGCTTTGAATGTTAATTTTGGGTTGGTAACTAAAAGTTAACTCTTTCTTATGTATGGCTTCGGTTAGCTGTCTTTCCAGTCTGATTTGAGCCGAGGCCAGTTCTGTCATGCCTTCCTGGTAAAACTCATATCGATCACCGCCGGAATCTTTCGCACGTTTTAGGGCCACCAGGGCAGATTTAAATAATTCGTTTGCCGTACTTCCATCATGCGGATACAGGGCGATACCGACACTGGCAGTTAAAGTTAGTTCCTCATCATCACGGATCGATATCGGTTCACTAATTGCCCTGCGTATACGTTCAACCTGAGGGGCAAACTCGTCCTGATTCATGCCCTGTTCGATGTAAAACAGGAATTCATCACCACCTATACGGGCTAGTTTGTCATTTTCCTCACAGACCTGGTTTAATTGTTTAGCTAGCTCGATAAGTATCCGGTCTCCAGCCTGACGGCCAGACTCCGCTATAATCTTGTGAAAGTGATCCAGGTTGACGTGAATTAATGCAAAGGTTGTCTGGCCTTTGCGGTCCTTGAAGATAGTGGTGTTAATGCGGTTTTCCAAGTAGTCAATATTATATACGCCGGTCAACAGGTCATGATTAATAACAAATTTCAGTTTTTCCTTGTTGTCCTTGTCTTCAGTAATATCCCGGCCGGTGGCAATGTAGTATTCGATTTTCCCATTGGCATCGACTAAAGGAGCAATGGTTTGGTCGACGTAAATGAGTTCACCATCTTTTCGACGGTTATGAAAAATGCCTGAGAAAGATTGCTTCTTATTGTTAATGGTATCCCATAGTTCTTTATAGAAAGCCTTATCCATCGTGCCTGACTTCATCAGGCGGGTCGATTTTCCTATGACATCGATAGCGCAATAGCCGCTCACCTTTTCAAAGGCAAGATTGACGTATTTATATATACCAAACCTGTCAGTGATAACGATAGATTCACTGGATTGTTCAATGGCGCTATTTAACATGTACTGCATACTTTCAGCTTGACTACGGCGGGAGGTTTCGTCACGTAATTGTTGATTGGCAGACTTTAGTTTGCCAATTTTGTCGTCGACTTCTTTGTCCAGCAGTTTATGAGACTCTTTTAACCGCTGAACCTCCTTATTCATCAGGCGCTCGCTCGATCTGATTGATAACCACGATAGCGTGCTAAGTATGAGGATTACGATCCAGGCCACGCCCAATGGCATCAATAAACGAGACCGGTAATCTGACATCAAATCTTCATCATGGACATCAATCAGTGTCCATTGGGTATCCTGTAATTTCTGCGAATAAAGGATGCGGCCTGTTTCCGGTTCAGTTAATCGATTCGGTCGATACTTCTGGATAATATCTCTGCCGCCTTCTGCGGTGATTTCTATTAGTTCGGGATCTTTGTTGTGAGCCAGTATCAGGTTATGCAGGTGGGGTTGGCCTAGCTGGAGAATTCGAGCCAACATGTGCAGGCGGAAACTGATAAAAAATGCACCACGCTCAACATTCTGATACGACCAGGGGACCACGATATCGAAATGATATTCGCTGGGGCCTGGATGAACGACAATGGACCCACTATATATGTCATGCACGTTATACCCGGTTAGCACTTCTTCAATGGTGTCATCGCACTGTTCACCAATGGTTTCACCCATATCGCTGTAATAAGGATTACCTTTATTGTCGGTTACAGTAAATGCGTAATGTTCAGGAAAATATTCTGTTAGTAAGTTACTGATGCGGACATACTGGTCTTCATTATCGGGATATCGACTCATCTGCCAAAGCAGTTTTTGATTATGTTCCACAAACAGGCGTGTATTATGTTTTAGCTCGTTAATCAGTAACGCCAGTTCTTTGTTAACAGAGTGTACGGCATACTCGGCCTGACCCTGGTGGTGTTCTCTGAAATCGGCTTCGTATCGCTGGAGGATGAGAAAAGACAGAGTAACCGCTATGCCTAGCATGGCGATTATGAATAGTCTGACTTTACTTGCCAGGGTGGAAGCTTCCATCCTATCCTCTAGATTGCCGCTGTATACGATTATCTTATTATTAGTATCTTTATTATGTATTTCAGGATAGTACTATCGGGCATTTCCGGTCTTGTATCAATAGTGTTACCCAAGCATCAGGGCTGCCTGCTAATAAGCAGATCATATATAGCAACCCTGTTTAATATTGTTAGCCTGTATTTCGCATTCCGGCAGCAATGGCATTAATGCTTCTGAGTAAGGGTTCTAGCCATCGTTCGCTTTCTTCGTCACTAACCGACTGGTCGCGGAATTTTTCCATCAGATCGATTTGAATATAATTTAGTGGGTCCAGGTAAGGGTTACGACGGGTTAGCGACAGGGCAATATTTGGAGTTTCTGCCATCAGGCTATCAATATTTGCGATCTTCAAAACGAGTGCTTTGGTCCGCTCATATTCTTCACGTATTTGTTCATAAATGACGTTGGCCTGTGTCTGGTTTTCGCAAAGCATGGAGTAGGCGCGTGCAATATCCATCTCTGCCTTGAAAAGTGACATCTGTGTGTTACTCAGAAATGAATGGAAAAATGGCCATAATCGGTACATTCTTTGCAGTTGCTTCAATCTGCTTTTATCGCCAGCTATCCATTGTTCCAGAGCAGAGCCAATGCCATACCATGCTGGAATAGTGTGGCGGGACTGTGCCCAACCGAATACCCACGGGATTGCTCTAAGTGAACTTTTAGAGCGGTCCTGTTTCATGCGATGTGAAGGACGTGAGCCGATATTCATCATACCAATCTCGCTGACTGGTGTGGCCTCGTAAAAATAGTCGATGAGACCATCGGTTTCATCGATCAAGTTCCGATAAGCCTGTTCTCCCAGGCGTGCCATTTCTGAGGCAGCCTGTAAAAATTCAGGCTCTACATATCGGGGTTCCTGAACCAGGTTGAGGCTGGCCTTCAGCAGGCCAGTCATGCCAACACTTAATTCATACACAGCGGTTTCCGCGTTATTGTACTTATAGAACAGGACTTCGCCCTGTTCGGTAAATTTGGTTTCTCCCTGTACCGTGCCGGGCGGATAGGCAAGTATTGTTTCATGCGTTGGGCCGCCACCCCGTGCCATGGTGCCCCCGCGTCCGTGGAATAGCCTGATACGTATGCCTCTTGCCCTGGCAATGGCATTGACCCTGACCTGTGCTTCATACAGGTTCCATACCGAAGCAAATATGCCGCCATCCTTACTGGAGTCTGAATAGCCGAGCATGATTTCCTGTGTGTTGCCGCTACAATTCAGGAGGGCATTGTAGCTTGGATTAGAAAATAGACTTTCGAGTACGGGCTCGATGTGTTCAAGGTCTTCGATGGTTTCAAAGAGAGGAGAAACCGTTATATTGCAATGCCACTTGTTGTCGTGCTTACCAGCCAGCTTGCACAAAGAAGCCAGAAACATAACTTCCATGATATGACTGGCCTCATGGGTCATCGATATCACATATTCACCAAAAGCATGCGGGCTGACCTCATCCTGCATTTTTTTCATAACCGCAAATACGTCAAGGGTCTGGCGGGTGTCTTCACTAAGTGTTTCGCGTGCAGGAAGAGCCGGGTTGTTAGTTTCGATCAATTCGCCCAGGCGTGCTAACCGGGTACTCTCGTCAAGCGCCTCGTAATCTTCACCTGTTGTGAGTCGTAATACTTCAGCTACCGCTTGAGTATGGCGGGTTGATTCCTGGCGTATATCAAGATTGACCAGGTTGAACCCAAAGGTCTCAGCAAGCCGGATAAGGTCTTTCAGACCGCCATCTGCAGTATCCTGGTCTCCATGACTAATGAGCGATTCACGTATAAGGTATAGATCATCGATAAATTGCTGCTGATGGGTATAGCCGGGGTCAATTGGTATGTCACCGCCATCTATCGGCTGCATGATCGTAGTTTTGGTTAATTTCAGGCGCTCATGCATCAATGCTAACTTGCGTCGATAGGGTTCGTATTGAAATTGATTTGGCTTTGCCTTGAACACTTCGGCAGTGACACGGTCCTTGACTTCCATGCTCTCAATTAATGCGGATGAGGGAGTACATATACGAGATGAAAAAGTTAGTATGTTCTTCAGGTGATCAATGCGCCGCATATATTCAAGAAGAATTTCCTCCGCATGCACACGAACAGCCCTTTCAGTGGTATCCGGTAATACAAAGGGGTTGCCGTCACGGTCGCCGCCTATCCAGGAACCAAATTTTAATACTGAGGGAATTTTAATTTGATCACCGTCTTCACAAATGCGTGCGGCAGCCTTTTCCATATAGCGGTAGATAATGGGTACGGCTGTAAAGAGTGATTCCCTGAAGTAATACAGACCGGTTTTAATTTCATCTTCAACCTTGGGTTTGGAAGCACGCACCTCATCGGTTTTCCATAATGTTTGAATCTGTGTTTCCAGTTGTTTGATAATCTCCTGTCTTTGTACGCGGTTAAGTCTGGAATCGTTGAGTTTTTCCGCAGTAAGAAAAATTCTACGCATTGTGATCATGACAGTGCGTCGCTTTGCTTCCGTGGGGTGTGCGGTAAAAACAGGACGATATGACAGTTGATCAAGTAAAGTCTGTAATTGTGTAGAAGTAATGCCGCTAGCCTTGAGTTCACGAAAGGTGGCGTCAAAAGAGCCGGGCCATAAAGGCTTGCCTTTTTTAACTTCCTGGCGTCGACGGTGATGTTGTGATGCCTCTTCTGCAATATTTGTCAGACTGAAGAAAACAGAAAATGCACGAATAACATGGGTGAGTAAATCGGGGTCTAGCTGGTTGATAGAACGAATCAATCTATTGCGTAGTGAAGGATCATCCTTTTTGCGCAGTTTATTAAAACCTCTGCGTAATGACTTCACTGTTTTTAATACCTGTGGGTTTTCCTGAGAGTTAAGTACATTTCCCAACAGGTCACCGAAAAGCCTGACTCGACTACGTAAAAACTTGTCTTGTGTGCGATCTACTGTCATATGTTATGAGCACTACCGTAAAGAAAGAAAGGCGGACGGTTGAATTACATGTCGCCGTTTATTAGCCAGATTATACCTAAATCACCAGGTCAAAAAACATGACAAATAAAGATCGAATTAGGTGCTGGAAATTTGTTTTTAAGTTGATGTTGACTGGCTATGTAGTCTTTCTATTGCCCAGTTAATATGTTCCTGCACCAGTGGTGTGTGTTTATGGCGACTAGATATTAGTGTTTCGAGTATGCGTTCATCGTTTGATTGACTGTTACCCAGTGCGACTGCAATATTTCTTAACCACCTTTCGTAACCAATGCGTCGTATGGCTGATCCTTCAGTTCTGGAAAGGAAGGTTGCTTCATCCCAGTTAAACACTTCAAGTAAACTGATGTCATCAAGATGATGGCGAGGATGGAAATCTTTTTCATTAGTCATGTTAGCGAAACGATTCCATGGACAACATATCTGGCAATCATCGCAACCATAGATGCGGTTGCCCATATGCGGTCGGAGTTTTATGGGGATGGCACCTTTATGTTCAATCGTCAGATATGAAATACACAGGCGTGCATCCAGTTGATAAGGGGCTGTGATCGCTTTGGTTGGGCAGATGTCGATGCAGGCCTGACAGTCTCCGCAATGACCTGCTTCAGGTTCATCAACAGGTAATGGCATATCGGTATAGATCTCTCCAAGAAAGAACCATGAACCTGCCTGTTTGTTTAACAGATTAGTATGCTTACCAATCCATCCCAGTCCTGCCTTTTCGGCTAATGGTTTTTCCATCACCGGCGCACTATCGACAAAAACGCGGTAGTTAAATCCAGTAGCAATCTCATCAAGGCTTGAAGCCAGTTTCTGTAATCGTTTTCGCATGAGCTTGTGGTAATCGCGACCCAGTGCATAGCGAGAGATATAAGCTAGCGAAGGCTTTTCCAGAATATTTTTCATCTGCTCACAGTCAGATGGTAAATAGTCCAGTCTCACGCTAATGATACGTAATGTACCGGGTACTAATGATGCTGGCTGACTGCGTTTTTTACCGTGCCGGGCCATCCATTCCATATCGCCATGCTGACTATCCAGTAACCATTGATTGAGGTAGGTTTCAGTAGTACCAAGGTCAGTATCGGTAATCCCAACTTGCTGGAAACCAAGATCAACGCCAAGTTGTTTGACGCTGATAGCGACATCTTGCCAGTCAATTTTATTATTGGACTCCATGATTTCAGCATTGTAACGGTATAATCCTGGCACGATGAAACACGAATATGATTTATACACTGCTGAGCAAACCCGAGAACTGGATCGTTTGGCGATCGAACAGGGTGATATCAGTGGGTACGATTTGATGAAAAGGGCCGGGCAGTCGGCGTTTGATCAAATTCGCAAGCAGTGGCCCGAGGCTAAACAACTGGCTATTTTCTGTGGTGCTGGCAATAACGCAGGCGATGGATATGTCGTGGCCCGTTTGGCCAGGCAAGCTGGTATGGCTGTCAATGTTTACTACCTGACTGATCCTGAGAAGCTATCCGCTGAAGCACACCAGGCATGGCAAGCATGTTCTGATAACGAAGTTTCCATTGAACATTTTGTGTCGGGGATGCACCGAGACACGGACGTGGTGGTTGATGCATTGGTGGGTACCGGTCTTGATCGAGATCTGGAAGGCGATTGGCTAACTGCCGTGGATTGCATGAATGTTTGCCCATGGCCTGTGATAGCTATCGATATTCCATCGGGCCTGCATGCCGATAGCGGTCAAGTGATGGGTGCTGCTGTTCAGGCAGATTCAACCGTGTCTTTTATTGGTCTTAATCGGGGACTATTTACCGGGCAAGCACCTGAATATACCGGTGAAATTGTATTTGATGATCTGCAGGTAGACGAAAGTTGCTATCGGGCTGTTGCCTCAGAGGCACAGTTAATACCAGATGACGTGATGAATTATCTTTACCCACGTGCACGAGATATTCATAAAGGGGTGTGTGGTCACGTACTTGTCATTGGTGGTAATAAAGGTATGCCAGGAGCAGCGATACTCGCGGGAAAAGCAGCATTGAGAGCCGGTGCAGGGCTGGTAAATATTGCAACACGACCAGAGCATGTAAGTGCTGTGGTGAGCGCACAGCCAGAATTGATGGTACATGGCGTGGACGATGCCATGGCAATAAAGCCGCTGTTGGCAAAAGCATCTGTGGCTGTGATCGGCCCGGGTCTTGGTCAGGACCGATGGGCGCAGGCCTTGCTGGGCAAGGTATTGGAGAGTCGATTACCTGCCGTTGTGGATGCCGATGCCCTAAACCTTCTGGCAAGAGATCCTGCTCGTTGTGAAAACTGGGTGCTTACACCCCATGCGGCTGAGGCGGCGAGACTACTGGAATTATCTACCGCTGAAATTAAAGCGGATCGTTTTAATGCAGTGTTACAGTTGCAGCATCAATTTGGCGGTGTTGCTTTGCTTAAGGGGGCAGGTACCCTGGTTTCATCCCCACAGATTAGCGTATGTCGACATGGTAACCCGGGTATGGCCACGGCGGGTATGGGGGATGTGCTTTCAGGCATCATTGCTGCATTAATGGCCCAGGGGCTGCCTCACACGCAAGCTGCTGAGCTGAGTGTCTGGACGCACGCAATGGCCGGAGATATGGAGGCGAGTCAAAGGGGCGAACGTGGTCTGGTTGCGACTGACCTGTTGCCGTGGATTCGTCAACTGCTGAATGCTTGACGCTATCGTTGTCGACTTGCCTGATGAGACAGCGACCCTTTCTCTGGGCGCGAGCCTGTCTGAATTCACAGGCATTATATTTCTAAATGGTGAGCTCGGTGCGGGTAAGACCACATTGGTTAGAGGTTTTCTGCAGGCGTTGGGGTACCAGGGTGCCGTAAAGAGCCCGACCTACACCTTAGTCGAGCCTTATGACATTGCCGGTAGGCGAGTATTACATATGGATATCTATCGCCTGGCAGATCCAGCTGAACTGGAGGCATTGGCAATCAGGGATGAACTGGATGGCGACTATACGTTATTGATTGAATGGCCTGAGCGAGCTCAAGGCTATCTTGGGGAACCTGATCTTGAGATTGACTTACAGTATGCCGGTGATGCGCGGCAGGCTCGAATAGTGCCGTTTAAGCCAGCCCTGGCGAAGCAAATAGCTGATGTAATTTCTGGCTAATAAAATCCCTTACGAACAATATAGTTACGTAAATTTCAAAATATCTTTCTAGATATTTAGCCTATCTACCCGATTTATAATGATTTTTTTCGGAAAATTACTTGAAAAAATCAGATAATGTTGTATATAAGCTAATATAGAAATGAATAAATAATGAATAATCCACTTCAACTTGCATTTCGTATCGGCTTGCTGGCAGGCATATTCCTGTTCAGTACGTCATTGGCTGCGCGAAGCCTTATCAAGGGTACACGTACCTGGGTTTCGCCAGACTATACGCGGGTGGTTTTTGATATTAGCGATCAGGTTGATTATCACTTGTTTACCCTGCATAACCCTGAACGGGTTGTGGTTGACGTTAAACAGGCAGCCTGGTCTTCCAGCAGTGCTCGATCGCTGGAGTCCAAGGGTTTCGTCAAAGATTTACGTAGTGCGAAAAAAGACGATACCTTGAGGCTCGTGCTAGATGCTGACCGGAAAGTTAAACCCAAGAGCTTTCTGTTAAAACCAAATAAAACCTATGGTCACCGGTTGGTGGTGGATCTGTACCCACATGAAAAAGGCCCGGCTACTGCGGTTAAGACAGCCAAATCTAATACATCTGGATTTCGCGATGTAGTAATTGCCATTGATGCTGGGCATGGCGGTGAAGATCCTGGTGCCAGCGGACCGAAAGGCACCAAGGAAAAACATATTACGCTAGCTGTTGCGAAAAAACTGGCAGCTAAGATTAATCAGCAGAAGGGTATGAAAGCGGTATTGGTCAGGAAAGGCGATTACTACATGAAGCTCCGTCAGCGTATCCACAAGGCCCGGGAGGAGCGAGCTGATTTATTTGTCTCTTTACATGCCGATGCCTTTACCAGTCCAAAGGTGAAAGGTTCCTCCGTCTATATTTTATCCGAGCGAGGCGCTTCTTCAGAAGCGGCCAAATGGCTGGCAAATAATGAAAATAGTTCGGATGAATTAATGGGGGGTGTTGAGTTAAGTGATAAAGATGATTTGCTCAAATCTGTCCTGTTAGATCTGTCGCAGAGCGCAACCATCGAGGCAAGCGCGGATCTCGCCCAAAACACGTTACGTGAATTAAAGCAGGTGGGTAAGGTACACCGTCGGCATGTGGAACGTGCCGGCTTTGCGGTATTGAAATCACCAGACATTCCTTCTGTGCTAATTGAACTTGCCTTTATTTCTAATCCGTCAGAGGAAAGGAAGATGAACAACAAGGCTCATCAGGAAAAGATGGCCAGGGCTATTACTGATGGGCTCAAGCGCTACCTTCGTAAGCGGCCACCTGATCATACGCTGTTTGCAGCACGCCATAAATCAAAGTCGCATACCATACAACGTGGTGACACGCTGTCGGGCCTGGCGCAGCAATACGAGATCAGTTCATCTCAGCTCAAGGATATTAATGGGCTGAAAACTGACACCCTGCGTATAGGGCAGGTATTGAAGATTCCTCAGGGTTCCTGACCACGAGTAATTTTCTCCAATCGGTCAGTCATCTAACCGATTAAACTTACTGACTTGCTAGCCAGCAATTTTCCACGCAGAATCCTGCGTCATGTCGATCCGCCAGTTACCCCCTGCATTGATTAACCAGATAGCTGCTGGTGAAGTCGTTGAGCGTCCGTCGTCAGTTATCAAGGAATTAATGGAAAATAGCCTGGATGCAGGGGCATCTACAGTCGATGTGCAAATTGCAGAGGGCGGTATACGCCAAATCCAGATTACTGATGATGGTCAGGGTATTCCTAAGGATGAACTATCATTGGCAATAGCCAGCCACGCGACCAGCAAGATCTCTGAACTGGAGGACCTGGAAGCGATACATACGTTGGGCTTTCGCGGTGAGGCATTGGCGAGTATCGCCTCGGTATCTCGCTTTTCTATTACCTCAAGGCATCAGGCAGCAGACCATGCATGGAGTTTGAATGGTGGTGAGTCACCCGCGCCGGCTAAATTACAGCAGGGAACCCGGATCGAAGTGCGGGATCTGTTTTTTAATGTGCCGGCTCGGCGTAAGTTCTTGCGAACAGAGAAAACGGAGTATTCACATGTTGAACAGGTTTTTCGTCGCATTGCCCTGAGCCAGCCATCAACGGCTTTTACTTTTTCTCACAATGGTAAGTCTATCTATCAATTACCACCGGCTAATGATGAGGCTGGTTTGCTTAAGCGTGTAGGGACTTTATTTGGTAAAGAATTCACCAGTAACAGTATCCAGGTAGAAGCGGAAGCTGCGGGTTTGGCATTGAGAGGTTGGGTTGCACAACCAACGTATTCTCGTTCGCAGGCAGATCAGCAATATTTTTATATCAATGGCCGAATGATTCGTGACAAGCTTGTTGTGCATGCAGTGCGCCAGGCCTATGCCGATGTGCTGTTTCACGGCAGACATCCGGCTTTCATGTTGTATCTGACGCTTGATCCATCACGAGTTGATGTGAATGCGCACCCGGCCAAACATGAGGTTCGTTTTCGTGACGGGCGTATCGTACATGATTTCCTGTTCAAGACTCTGCATAGTGTTTTATCCGGTACGACAGCCGGTGAGCAGCCATCTGTTAAAGCAGACGGATTGCTCGGCTTTAGTTCGACATACTCTCCACCACAGTCACAATCATCACTGAATATCCGCGAGGCAGTGCAGACCTATCAAACCTTATATGGTGAACCACCACCAGCACCAGCTGTTTCTGACTCGCCAAATAATGAAGATATACCGCCGTTAGGTTATGCACTGGCACAGTTAATGGGCGTGTACATCCTCGCGCAAAACTCCGAGGGCTTGATTATTGTTGATATGCACGCTGCGCATGAAAGGATTACCTATGAGCGTCTCAAGCAGCAATATGAGCAGGATGGCGTAAAGTCGCAGCCATTACTGGTTCCCGAACGAATCGCCGTCTCCTCAAAAGATATTGCCCTGTTCGAGGAAAACCAGGATTTATTTGAGTCATTAGGTTTGCGACTCGATGTCAGTGGACCGGAAAGCCTGTTGTTACGCGAGGCACCGGCCTTATTGCACGCGGAAAACTTACCACAGCTAGTAAGACAGGTGCTGGATGACTGTCATACTGCAGGTAGTAGTAACAAGATTCATGAAGCACTCAATGAGTTGCTTTCAACCATGGCCTGTCATGGGTCTGTACGGGCTAATCGACAACTTGCGGTTCCTGAAATGAACGCATTACTCAGGGATATGGAAGCGACAGAGCGATCTGGTCAGTGTAATCATGGACGACCAACCTGGGTGCAGATTGATATGAATGACCTGGATCGATTATTTGATCGTGGAAGGTAGGTTGTTTGTCGCTTGGTATTTGGCATTTGTCACTTGTTCTTAGCTAAAATCTGGTAACCAATAACCAATAACCAATGACCAATGACCAACCAGTCATCTTATTGATGGGCCCCACTGCCGCGGGCAAAACCGATGTCGCGGTGCAATTGGCAGAGCAGGGTGGTTTTGAAATTATCAGCGTGGATTCTGCACTGGTGTATCGAGAGATGGATATTGGTACCGCCAAACCTGATGCTGAGATCCTTGAACGCGCCCCGCATTTTCTCATCGATATACGTGATCCTGCCCAGGCTTATTCGGCAGCTGAATTTGTGAATGATGCCGGTCAGTTGATCAAGGAGATCCAGGGCCGGGGGAATACAGCACTGCTTTGTGGCGGCACTATGCTGTATTTTCGGGCAATTACTGAGGGCTTGTCGGAATTACCCAAAGCCGATGAGACGATTCGCCAGGATTTGATTGACGAGGCCGCAGACAAGGGCTGGCAAGCCATGCATGATCAGCTGGCGGAGATTGATCCAGAAGCAGCTCAACGTATCCACCCCAATGATCCCCAGCGGATCCAGCGGGCACTGGAAATCTTCCGTATTACCGGCATGTCGATGAGTCACTGGTTGCAGCAAAACAAGCCAGAGGGTCTGCCGTATCGTTTCATTAAACATGTATTAGCACCGGCAGACCGCTCGGTATTGCACCAGCGTATTGAGCAACGATTTGACCAGATGCTGGCACAGGGTTTTGTGGAAGAGGTGGAGAAACTCAGGTCGCGATCAGATCTGGATTTGGAAAAACCTTCCATGCGGTCAGTCGGTTACCGGCAAATTTGGCAATACCTGGATGGTGACTATGGGCTTGAAGATGCCAGAATGAAGGGCATTGTTGCCACGCGGCAGCTGGCAAAGAGACAATTTACCTGGCTGCGGGCCATTCAGGATGCCAGCTGGGCAGACTCGCTAAATTCCTCAGATATTGCACGGTTAATAGGTGATATTTCTGCAAAGGCATGAAATAATGACCGTCTGGAGGTTATCTCCTCCAACTATAATGATAAATAATCGGAGATAGTCATTATGTCGAAAGGTCATTCATTACAGGAACCGTTTCTCAATGCGTTGCGCAAGGAGAAAGTGCCGGTTTCCATATTTCTGGTCAATGGCATTAAATTGCAGGGGCAAATTGATTCTTTTGATCAATTCGTGGTCTTATTAAAGAACAGTGTCAACCAGATGATCTACAAGCATGCAATTTCAACCGTTGTTCCTTCTCGTAATGTTCGCATCCAGCAGGATGACGAAGGTGCCGATGCCGGCAACGCTTAAGGAATCACTCCTTAGTTTAGTTATGCTTCGGGGGCCTTTTGTTTGAGCGCCCCGGTGGTGGAGAACGTGCCTTACTGGTACATCTTCGTCTACAAAAACTTGGTGATAACCAGCTAGATTACGGCGATTTTGAGTTCAAGGACCGGCAACGAGAGTTCGAGGAGCTTTGCCTGTCTGCCGGCTGTGAAATCATTCAAAGCATCACCTCACAGCGGTATGCGCCGGATCCTAAATCCTACATGGGAAAAGGCAAGGTCGGAGAGGTTCGCCAACTGGTTGTCGATCAGGAAATAGAACTGGTTATTTTTAATCACAGCCTGTCACCCGTACAGGAACGTAACCTCGAATCTTTGTTGAAATGCCGTGTGCTGGATCGTACCGGCCTGATTCTAGATATCTTTGCACAACGTGCAAGAAGCTTTGAAGGCAAGCTGCAAGTGGAACTGGCCCAGCTTAAACACCTGGCAACCCGATTGGTCAGAGGCTGGACCCACCTGGAAAGGCAAAAGGGTGGTATTGGACTACGGGGTCCGGGTGAAACACAGTTGGAAACTGACCGCCGTTTGATTGGTCACCGGATCAAGAAATTGACCAGCCGACTAAAAAAGGTCAGTGGGCAGCGCGAACAGGGCAGACGCTCGCGAGCCAAGGCGGAAACACCCACGGTTGCATTGGTCGGATATACCAATGCGGGTAAATCAACTTTATTTAATCAGTTAACCAATGATGATGTTTACGTTGCCGACCAGTTATTTGCCACACTGGATCCTACGCTCAGGCGCCTGGACCTGGATGGTGGCTCGCACCTGGTGCTGGCCGACACGGTTGGGTTTGTCCGTGATTTGCCACATGACCTGGTAGCAGCGTTTCGTTCGACACTCAGTGAAACCCGTGATGCGGATTTATTGCTGCATGTTGTTGATGCCGCTCGGGATGACCGTGAAAATTGTATCGAACAGGTCAATGACGTATTGCAGCAGATTGAAGCAAATGAACGTCCCGTGTTAATGGTTTTTAACAAGAGCGACCTGTTGAATAGAGAGCCTGCAGTCGACCGAGATGATCAGGGTAAGCCGCAGCGCGTTTGGCTGTCAGCACAGGATGGTGAAGGGCTTGGTCTGTTAAAAGAGGTGCTAGCTGAAATATTTCGGGATCAATTGCATCGTGGTTGGGTATTGTTGGAACCTCATGAAGCAGCACTGCGCCGCTTGTATGAAATCAAGGTTGTGCAGGATGAAAGTACGGATGAGCAGGGCCGAATTATGATGCAATTGTTGATTAACGAACGGGACTTACAGGCGGTTGGCCTTGCGGATCGATTTAGTTCTGCAAAAGACGGAGAAACTTTGCTCAAGGAAGCTGTGTAAAGCCCAGAATGTAATCTATCTGCTGTTTATTCCCGTAAGATTTAAGCGGTAATCGACCCATAGTTATGCTCTAGAATACGATTGTTTGTTGCGACTCCTGCCCGCACTACCTACAATGCGCCCTTTCGGATTTTATCAGGCACTTTTTAATGAAAAGCAGTATTAGCTTACGCCCTACCAACCAGGGCTTGTTGGCCAAATTAACCCGCTTGCTGGGTTTGAAGATGGCGTGGAACGAGCCCGGCGATAATAAGGGCGACAAGGACCCCTGGGGAGGGGGCAATAATCAGGATGGTCCGCCCGACCTGGATGAAGTGGTTCGCAACATGCAAAAGAAGTTTGGCGGACTGTTTAATGGCAAAGGTAAAAAGGGTAACGGCCAGGGTGGTGATTCATCTGAACCTTCACCCTTTGGCTTTTATGCCGTCGTTTTCGGTGTATTGGCGGTATTGTGGCTGGCCTATGATATGACTTACACGATTCAACAGGCGGAGCGTGGTGTTGTCTTACGCTTTGGTAAGTATGTCGATACGATCCAGCCGGGTCTGAATTTTCGTCTTCCTCGCCCTATAGAAAAAGTGTACAAAATCGATGTAAAGAAGATTTATAACTTTTCCGATAAGGCGAGCATGCTGACAGCGGATGAGAACCTGGTACAGGTTGAAGTGTTTGTTCAGTACCAGATAGAAAAACCAGAAAAGTTTTTGTTTGATGTTCGCTGGCCGAATGGTAACCCCGACTCCGTTCTGAGATCAATTATGGAAAGCTCTGTCAGGGATGTAATTGGTAAATCATCAATGGATAACGTGCTGACGGAAGGGCGTATAGCTATCGCCGCACAAACCCGTAAATTGATGCAGGAAATATTGAATGAATATGAAACGGGTTTGCTGATCAGCGAGTTGAAATTACAGGATGCGCGTCCACCGGAAGCAGTCAAGGCGGCGTTCGACGATGCGATCAAGGCACGTGAAGACGAGGAACGTGCGAAGAACGAGGCGGAAGCCTATAGCAATGACATTATTCCCAAGGCTCGCGGTAAAAGCGCCCGTGATATTGCTGATGCTAACGCATACAAGGCACAGGTAATCAATGAAGCCAAGGGTGATGCCAGTCGTTTCGAGCAATTACTGGCAGAATATGAGAAGGCACCCAAGGTGACGCGTGATCGTTTGTACCTGGAAACAGTTGAGAATGTATTGGGTAATAATCGCAAGGTAATGATCGATATCGATGGTGGTAATAATATGATGTATCTGCCACTGGATCAGATCATGAACCAGGCAGCGGGGGCAGTTGCGGCGCAACAACCAACAATACGTATCGAAACACCGACCAGTCAGCGGCGTGAAAACTTTCCGACCAGAAGGGACTCTACACGTTCAGGGGCACGCCGATGAATACTATGAAATTTCAATTATTGATTGCACTGCTGGTATTGCTGGTTGCTCTGGCACCACAGGCTCTATACACAGTGAACATGATGGAAAAAGCGGTGTTATTGCGTTTTGAAAAAGTTCAAAGAGCAGACTTTGAGCCAGGCTTATATTTCAAGGTTCCGATAATCGATAAAGTTGTAAAGTTTGATAAACGTACCTTGACGTTGGATGCTGAGCCTGAGCGGTTTTTAACCAAAGAGAAAAAATTCCTGATCGTGGATTCCTTCATCATGTGGCGTATTGAGGATGAAATTAAGTATTTCACCACCACGGGCGGTGATGAATTTTCTGCCCAGCGATTGTTAGCGCAGAAAGTGAACTCTGGATTACGTGATGAGTTTGGTTTACGTACCATTAAGGAAGTAGTCTCGGGTGAGCGGCGAGAGGTAATGAATATCCTCCAGCAACAAGCGAATACCGCCGCTGCAGAGCTGGGTGTTCATATTGTTGATGTCAGGATCAAGAAAGTGGACTTACCGGATGCGGTTAGTGATGCGGTTTATAATCGGATGATCTCTGAAAGAACACGGGTGGCGAAGGAATTACGTTCCCAGGGCGCAGAGGCCGCTGAACGTATTCGAGCGGATGCTGATCGCCAACGTACTGAAATACTTGCGGATGCCTATCGCCAGGCACAGGAAATTCGGGGTGAAGGTGATGCGGTGTCGGCTGAAACCTATGCGAATGCTTACACCCGCAATGAAGAGTTTTTTAATCTTTATCGAAGCCTGGAAGCCTACAGAAAGACCTTTCAGGGTCAGGGTGACATTATGGTAATGGAACCAGATAGTGAATTTTTCCGTTACTTTAAAGACCCGCTCGGTAAGCCAGCAAACTAACCGTTGGATATCTCGTGGAGTGATTTAGGGGCAGCTGTCGCCTTGATGTTGATCATCGAAGGTATAATGCCCTTTATCAACCCAAAAACTTTTCGTCAGATGCTTGAAATGGTCAGCCAAATGGATGAACGTAATGTGCGTACATTGGGTGCGGTATGGATGGGATTAGGTCTCATCGTATTGTACTGGGCCAGGGGCTAGCTAGCCCGCATATCTCACCAGGCGGCGATGAAGAATTAAAAGATAGAAAAGCAATCAGATAAATGAATAAAGTTAGCAGCAAACTATTATCTAAAGCGCCTATCACGGTTCTGGCTGGTTCTGGCACGCTTGTACTTGCACTTCCCCAAAAAGGTAAGTGTGACTACCTTTTCGGCTCCAGTGCGGCGTCCAATCGCACCAGCCCCGCGCCAGCTTCCGCGATCCTGGCAAGATATGCAGGCTAATCATGACGAATAATCACTGGTTATTGCCAGAAGGTATCGAAGAAATACTACCGGAAGCGGCCAAGCGGATAGAGCGAGTCCGCCATGACCTACTACGCCTGTATCGTGGCTGGGGCTATGAACTGGTGATGCCCCCCTTCATTGAATACCTGGAGTCATTACTCACTGGTACGGGTAATGACCTGGATCTGCAAACATTCAAGCTGACGGATCAACTAAGTGGACGCACCATGGGGCTTCGTGCAGACATGACACCCCAGGTTGCACTAATTGACGCGCATGTATTAAACAGGAAAGCACCCACACGCCTGTGCTATATCGGCACGGTGTTAAGAACTCGTCCACTTGAACTGGGAGGATCACGTAGCCCCATTCAGGTTGGTGTGGAACTCTATGGTCACACAGGACCTGAAAGTGATGTTGAGATAATCCGACTGATGATGGCTTCCCTGGATACGGTAGGTTTGGATGATGTGCTACTGGATTTAGGCCATGTGGGTATTTTTCGAGGGCTGGCAAAGGATGCTGGTCTTGACGCCCATCAAGAGGCGCAAATGTTTGATATTTTGCAGCGCAAATCGGTTCCAGAATTGAATGAGTTTTTGGCTGACTGCCAGGTACCAGACGCGGCCAGGTCAAGGCTAGCTGCCTTGTGTGAGTTAACTGGAGATGAAAGTGTATTGTCACGGGCTGAAGAGATGTTTAAAGGGGCGGGCGCAGAGGTTTTTGATGCGTTGAACGCTCTCAGGTCTGTTGCCGATTTATTGAAGGAGCGGATCCCCGATTTAAAGATACATTACGATCTGGCAGAACTGCGCGGTTATCATTATCACTCGGGTGTGGTTTTTGCAGCCTATTCAATAGGCCTGGGTAAGGCAATCGCGCAAGGTGGGCGCTATGACAATTTGGGATTGGGCGATGTGGTATCGCGTCCGGCAACCGGATTTAGTGCAGATTTACACCAGTGGGTTGGATTATCGGGTATATCAACAACACCCTATGCTCCAGGCATTCTTGCGCCATGGGGCAATGATGCTGGCTTACTTGAAAAGATCGATGTCTTACGTCAGTCTGGCGAGCGTGTCATACAGGAGTTGCCTGGTCTTGACGTAGATCAAAGCTCAGGATGCGATCGTCGGTTGATACTTCAAGATAATCATTGGGAAGTAGTCTCTATCTAACAAATGCTGTCAGGTACAGCTTTCTATCTATTTGAATATTTAAGCAGGATGCGTTATGGGTAAGAATGTCGTAATCGTGGGCACCCAGTGGGGTGACGAGGGAAAAGGAAAAGTAGTCGACCTGCTAACTGAACAGGCTCAGTCTGTTGTCCGTTTTCAAGGTGGCCATAACGCTGGTCATACACTGGTAATTGATGGTGAAAAAACCGTCTTACATCTGATTCCATCCGGTATTCTGCGTGAAGGTGTTTCCTGCCTGATCGGAAATGGCGTTGTGCTTTCGCCTGATGCATTGCTAAAAGAAATGGCAGAATTGAATGAGCGCGACATACCGGCACAGGAACGCTTACGTTTGAGTGAGTCCTGCGCATTGATTCTTGATTATCATATTGCGCTGGATCAGGCACGTGAAATAGCACGAGGTAAAAAGGCGATTGGTACGACAGGGCGCGGTATTGGTCCAGCCTATGAAGACAAAATCTCACGCCGCGGTTTACGCCTGGGGGATTTGTTATACCCGGAACGTTTTACTGAAAAATTACGTGAAGTCATGGAGTACCATAACTTTGCACTTGAGCACTATTTCAAAGCAGACACCGTTGATTATCAAATGGTGCTGGCCAAGTCATTAAAGTCTGCAGAAACACTGGCACCAATGGCGGCTGATGTCACCGGTTTGTTAGCACAGTCACGTGCAGCTGGTGAAAATATCTTGTTTGAAGGCGCGCAGGGTACGCTGCTCGATATTGACCAGGGGACCTACCCATTTGTGACCTCTTCGAATACGACCGCAGGCGGCGCTTCCACCGGTACCGGCGTGGGACCAGGTTACATTGATTATGTCCTTGGTATTACCAAGGCCTATACCACGCGCGTTGGTGCAGGCCCATTCCCAACCGAGTTGTACGATGCTGTTGAACTGAATGATCCGGATGGCAAGCACCTGGCCGATAAGGGACATGAATTTGGTGCAACCACTGGTCGTGTCCGTCGCTGTGGATGGCTGGATATGGTGGCGTTAAAGCGTTCAAATGAAGTGAATAGCATCACGGGTATGTGCATTACTAAACTTGATGTATTGGATGGCCTGAAAACGCTCAAGATTGCGACCGCCTACAAATACCAGGGTGAAACAGTAGATTCGCCATCGATTGGTGCCGAGGCGTTTGAAGCCTGTGAGCCAGTATATGAAGAATTTCCGGGCTGGTCTGAAAGCACAGAAGGCGCTAGATCAATGGATGACTTACCGAAGAATGCGCAGGATTATCTAAAGGCGGTAGAAGAACTGGCTGGTACGCCAATCCATATTGTTTCTACCGGCGCTGACCGAAACGATAATATTATTATCGAGCAACCATTTGGCTAGGGTCTGTTAACAGACTCTGGTACCGTTGTTAGCCTGGCTAGTTGATGGTTGACTCTTCAGGGGGTAAGTCAGGTAGTGTGTAGTCTGTCGAGGCTTTCAAGGTCTGTTGGTACATGATGCCGCCATGCGGTTGATGGATACCTGCCTCTTTATAAATAAACGCGAAGATTTCTTCGCTATCAGTTTCATCCACTACAACATTCATCACATCTTTTTCCGAGGTTTCCCCAACGCCTCGCCAGGCCATTGGTGTCATACGGCCAGAACCCCTTGCGCGGTAGATGTTGGCGGTAACAATGCCACGTTCATGCAGCATCTTTAAAACAGGCAGGGCCCGACCATGTGGCACAATGCAGATAATCAGTTTTTTAGGGGTGGCAGAATTCATTTTTGATTGCTGAGTTTTTCAACCAGTTCATGAGGGACATAAGTTGCCACCTTGTCCAGCGCCGTCATCGTCATAATACCCATACCCGGTGTGTCGAGTTGTCCTGCCAGATAGATCGCTTCAAATATTCGATCTGCCTGGTCATTGGCAACAACGATGCTGATGACTTCTTTGTCGACCTCGACCGCCAGTCCCATGATGCCAAGTCGTTCCCGAACACCGCTACCCTGGGCATAGTTAATGGTGGCACCCTGGGCACCTGCATCCTGTGCAGCCTGTACGACTTTATCTGCGATGCCTCGCTGCACCACGCAGCGGATGAGCGAAGCATCAGTTAATACGGTAATTTCACGTTGTTTCATTCGGTTACCTTTGCTGGTTCCAACAGTTGTTCTTCTTGATCACTGAGTGCATGACGACGTTTAATTTTCCAGTTAATCCATAATCCTGTGCCCATGACGGATAGGATCGGCCCAATAGATGCCATAGCCAGAATACCAAATCCATCCATCGCATCAACGGCATTACCAAAGCCCAGCCCCATAGCCAATACCAGTGGTACAGTAACGGGGCCTGTTGTGACACCAGCACTGTCCCAGGCGATATTGACGAATTCTTCAGTCGATAGCCAGGTAAAGATAATGGCAAGGATATAACCCGGTAAAATGAGCCAGACCAGTGACCAGTCGTAAATAATACGAGATACGCCAATAGCAATACCACAACCAACTCCAAAAGATACGGCGTACATTAAGGTTGATTTTCTAAAGGCACCATTGGTGAGGTTCTCGACGGTTAGTCCAAGTGCATTCAAAGCGGGTTCGGCTAGTGTGGCGCCAAAGCCAAGTATCCAGGCAAAGCCGATGGCGATAAACAGGCCGACAACTAGTGTATACAGGGGAGAGCCCTCTACCGCTTCAAGCGTGGAAAATGCACTGGGCACGAGACTGCCTGCCTGTTCGCCCAGTAAGGATAAGCCGTAGGTTAATCCCAGGTTAAATACAATCATGCCGAGCACACAAAGGAAAATGCCATAGGCGGTAATTAATGGGCGCCCGGGTTTTTGTTAAACGATGACCATCAGTACAAATAACAGGAACAGTACCAGTGGGACGATGGCGCGTATTCCACCAATAATTTCGGCGCCTGGAGATACTTCCATCCAGCTCACCTCGGCACTTGTCGTGACCAATTGTGCGGCCTGAATAATGTCCTGCGGGGATTGTTGACTAATGACGTACAGTGCCAGGCCTTCAACTGCCAGAATAGGGAACAGCGAAGCGAGCGTGACGATACCAAAGCCCGACATCGATGAGTTACCTCGTCCTGCAGCAGCGGCAATACCAATACCCAGGGATAAAACCAGTGGAACAGTTACTGGACCAGTAGTTACAGCACCGCTGTCCCAGGCGAGCCCAAGCACGGGCGCTAAATTATTATCCTGTGACATATAAAAAGTTAGTAGTAGAAGGGGTGTCAAAGTGATATAGATGAATGGTTTCAGGCTCCAGCCATACAGGAAACGTAGCGTTCCCAGAACGGCTGCTAAACTGACACCTGCACCGACCACCAGTACAAGCGTTTCTGACCACTGGTTTAGCAGGGCATACAGATAGGGTGCCGCATTGACATCAACAATCTGGCCGGCAGTTTTTAAAGCGCCAATGGCCGGTTCAGCGAATGTAACACCAATCCCAAGCATAAAGACGATCGTTAATACCACGGGTAAAGTTGATTGAACTGGTAATGTATTACCCAGTGTTTCACCAAATGGCATTAATCCAACCTTTAAACCCTCCATGAAGAGCATTAGTCCAAGAATGACGGCGACCAACCCGGCAGTAATCATGCCTGCATCATGAATATCCTGTCTCAGAATAAATATTTGAAATAGTAATAAGTACAAAGCAAGCGGGATAACAGCACGTGCCTGTTCAATCAGACGACTGGTGAGATAGGGGGTGAACAGTCGATAGGCATCAATAGAACGCAAGTGTATCTTGTCGGAATCAGTTTCTTCCGCGTGTCGAGCCAGATCATTCAAGCTGATGACGTTCTGTCGAATGGCTGCTTCTCTGACAAAGGCGCCGAAACGAATATTATTTGTCATGGTTAATTCCTAGTGGGTCATCTGGATCGATACCGTCCATAAAGCGTATGCGTCGATCATTATTGGTCAGCTGATATATGCAACCCATCCAGTTACCAACAACTGCCTCCGCTGTATCGTGCCATGTATTATCCAGATGCTCTACTATCTGTTTTTCAGGGAATTCCGGCAGCGGTAGACTTTGACTTTCCGCCGTTAGTAAACGGGACGCGTATTCGCTTAATATGGCTTTAACCAGAGGATTGAAATAATTTTTTGGGAATGGGGGTGCTTTGTCTAGACTTCCCTTGACGTATAACAGCAGGTCACGCTTATATTCCTTCAGCAAGGAGATCGTGTCGTATTCCTGATGGCCCTGAAAGAAAATAAATCGTATGCCATCACGACTGGTCGCAAGATGTACACCAATTTCGCTTTCCACCAGCACGTGCAGACCGGCATCTCTGAATTGTTCTGGGGTTACCTTATTCCAGCGAGAATGCGGGACATCAAAACGTGTATTAATGTCTTTTACAATGGGGTGCTCACCATAAACAACCCGATGGGGGAATACACCCCAGGTTTTTTCTGATTGGGGAATCCGCTTTTGCCCATAACGAAACTCCAGAACTGCATGAGTAGCCAGGCAGGAACATAGGGTGGATGTTACATGTTCAGAAGCCCAGTCAATCACCTTGATCAGGGGTTCCCAAAATACCTGATTCGACAACTCTGGTCCTATGACATTGGCACCAGTGATAATTAGGGCATCAAGTCCTTCGTTCTTGATGTCATCAAATGACTCATAATATTTAGCGATATGCGCTGCGGCACGCTCGCCGCGTTCGAATTCAGGCAGTGTGAATGGGTGTACGTAAAATTGTGCAATAGGATTGCTCTCACCGATTAGGCGAAAAAATTGACGTTCGGTTGCCTCAAGTGCGGCATCCGGCATCATATTCAGTAAACCAATATGCTGCTCCCTGATGTCCTGGTGTTTAGCGGCTTGTTCAGTCAGTACGATTTGGCCCGAATCGCGTAATCGGTCAAAGGCAGGAAGTGAATTATGTGCAACTAGTGGCATTATTACTTCCGTGCAATGGCTGTTTCCAACAATGCTAGAAAATCAGTTTCATCCCGGACCTGTGCAACTTCCTGCGAAGTAACAGTGTATCCATGTGGGCCAGCAATCGCTTCATAGCGAGGCACACGTGAATGGAACAGCCGTGGAAAAATCCAACGTGTAAATTCGTCGGGATCCATTTGTGCTGCATAATGTAAATTGTTTTCTTTAAGATAAATCTCTAACTGCTCAGTTAGAAACTCCGGTCGGTAATATAAAGGCTTGGGGGCACTTTGCGCCCGGCGTATCAATTCATCTTCTTCTTCTTTGTTGGTGGTCTGGATATACAGCATGAGTGTATGTTCAACTAACAGGTCAAGCACGCCGGGATCTGACAGTTCGCACAGTGATCCGCCGACGTCATTGATGAAATTGGAATAGCCGTAGATATCCCTGGCTTTCTGTATAAATTCGGGTACGTCATACATGGTGGCGACCTCGGCCTCATGGTACTTTGCCTGGCGCCGCTGAAAGTCCTCCAGTGCGACACCACCAAGCTCCGGGTTACCCAGCTTGCCGACGAAGCTTAATACCGGGCCCAGATCATTGATGCGGATATTGTTCCGAATATATATCCAGTCGCGTTGCAAGAGGTCGCGCAAAAAAGGCATTTGCATGGCCTGTTGCTTGACTAAATCAAGGATGGGCTCATCTAGATATCGTGTGCCGATGCGATAGTCACCAGAGTAGTGAAACCATTGATGTTCACGCATCTTGCTGGAAAGGTAGGTCTTACCCACCCCGGACATGCCGAGCAGGGTAATACTCTTCTGTTTCCAGGCACGAAATTCGTCAACGCTAAACTGCACTGGAAAAGCCCCCTGTGTGTATTTAATTATTATTACGTGGACTATATCAGATCGAATTCATATGAAGCAGTGCTGTCTAATATTTTACTGTTGACGTAGAAAATTAAGGTACTAATATACCCATAAGTAATATAAATGTATCCTAAATGGGTAGGAAATCAATGGACCATTTACTAAACCTTTCGACTGCGGCAAAACTGGCTGGTGTCAGCCGCCGTACAATACAGTCGAGAATACAGGCAGGCGATTTAGAGGCTTTTGAAGGGCATGTCAGAATGTCGGCGCTCTGCGAGGTTTATCCTGATGTAGAGAACAAAACAGACACGGTTTTGGAGCGCATGGCCCGCATTCAGGATAATGCCATGCATAAAGTGAATCCGGATGAAATCTCTGATGAGCGCTTGCTGGCCAACCAGGTACACCGATTACAGCTTGAATTGACTGATACCGTTGCTGAGCTGGATTCATACAAGGCACTCACCATGGAACTCCAGGACCGGCTGATTGCCATGAAAGAGGGTTGTGAGCGCAAGGAAAAGCAAATGTTGCAAGCATTACTACACTGGATGTCTGTTCAGCTGAAACAACGTGTGTAGATAAATCACGTTGATACCGACGGTTCAGATCTGAGCCGCTTAAATATAACTCAAAACTATAATATTTGAGAGGTTACATACCTTTTTTGTTCCTTAAACTATGCGGCTAAATTGAAGCCGCGAGGTAATTTTGGGGAACGCCTTTCATCTTTCGCAGGACACTGGCTTAACATGCCTGGTCATCCTGTCACGCTTGCAGGGTGTTGCTGCTAACACAGATCAGTTGCGCCATGAGCACGCTGTGGCAGGGAAGCCTTTTGGTTCCACCGAGCTATTACTAGCCGCTAAAGATCTGGGATTAAAGGCGCGCCAGTTACACACTAATATGGGACGGCTTGATAAAGTCCACCTACCTGCCATTGCCGTGATGAAGCCTCAGGATTCAGGGGATGAGAATGAATCCCCACGTTACGTTATCTTAGGTAAAATCACCGATGCAGAAATCCTCATCCAGGACCCGACTCAAACAAAACCGGTCAGCCTGACACCGGAGGCATTCGCCGCCCAGTGGACCGGTGAACTCATCCTCATCACCAGGCGGGCGGATTTATTGCAAACCTTCCGTCAGTTTGATTTCTCCTGGTTTGTACCGGTTATCCTGAAATACAAAAAGCTCATCGGCGAAGTGCTACTGGCAACCTTCTTTATCCAGTTGTTTGCACTCATTACGCCATTATTCTTTCAGGTCATTATAGACAAGGTATTAGTGCATAAGGGTCTCACTACGCTGGATGTGCTGGCCTTCGGTCTGTTAGTGGTATCCATCTTCGATGTATTGCTGAATGGTTTGCGTACCTATGTTTTTTCGCATACTACCAATCGTATCGATGTCATTCTGGGTGCGCGCTTATTCAAACACCTGATGACTTTACCGGTCAATTATTTCGAAGCTCGTCGGGTGGGTGATACGGTCGCCCGGGTACGCGAACTGGAAGGTATCCGTAACTTTCTTACCGGTTCTGCCCTGATGTCAGCCATCGATGCCTTTTTTATCTTCGTGTTTCTGGGTGTCATGTACTACTACAGCCCAACCCTTACATACGTAGTGATGGGCACGATACCGGCCTACATCATCCTTTCGATATTGATCACCCCAGTGCTGCGTGCTCGCCTGCATGAAAAGTTTAATCGCGGTGCTGACAACCAGGCCTTTCTGGTCGAAACCGTTACCGGGATAGAAACGGTTAAGGCCGGCAGTATCGAACCGCAAAGCCAGAAGCGCTGGGAAGAACAGCTAGCCGGTTACGTGAAGGCCTCTTTCAAGGCCACCAACCTCGGTAACATCGCCAGCCAGAGTGCCTCTTTCATTAACAAGATCATGATCTTGTTGATTCTGTGGATCGGTGCGCATCTGGTCATGAATGGTGAGCTGTCTGTTGGCATGCTGGTGGCCTTTAACATGCTAGCTGCCCGAGTCTCCGGTCCGATTTTAAAAATCGTGCAACTATGGCAGGAGTTTCAACAGGCCGGTATCTCGGTACAACGCCTTGGTGATATCCTGAATGTGCGTGGTGAGCCAAGATACTCAGCCTCAAGAGGATCGCTACCCGGTATCCAGGGCAAGGTGCAGTTTGACCATGTCAACTTTCGTTATCGTCAGGACGGCTCGGAAATCCTCAGTGATATCAGTCTTGGTGTGGATGTGGGGCAGGTGATCGGAATTGTTGGGCGATCTGGTTCTGGCAAAAGTACCCTGGCCAAACTCATTCAACGTTTATATGTACCTGAAGCAGGGCGAGTGATGGTCGATGGTGTGGACCTCGCCATGGTGGATACCACCTGGCTGAGAAGAAACATCGGTGTGGTGTTACAGGACAACTTCCTGTTTAACCGTTCGATACGTGAAAACATTGCACTCGCCGACCCGGCCATGCCGATGGAAGCTATCGTGCAGGTGGCTAAGATGGCCGGTGCGCATGATTTTATCCTGGAACTACCGGAAGGCTACGATACCGAGGTAGGTGAACGTGGCGGTAATCTTTCCGGTGGCCAACGTCAGCGTATCGCCATTGCACGGGCACTGATTACCAATCCCAAAATCCTCATCTTTGATGAAGCCACCTCGGCACTGGATTATGAATCCGAGCGCATTATCGCCAACAATATGCGTTACATCACCAAGGGAAGAACCGTCTTTATTATCGCCCATCGCTTGTCCGCCGTGCGCCATGCGGATCGTATTATTGTCATGGATAAGGGTCGCATTATAGAAGAAGGTAACCATGCGCAGTTACTTCAGGAGCAAGGTGACTACGCCAAACTCTGGGGGATGCAAACTGCATGAAACATCAACTCGCAGAAGTTATCAAAGCCGTGAAAAATAATGATGGGCGCACAAAGGATGAACTGGAGTTTTTACCAGCGGCACTGGAAATTGTTGAAACGCCAGCAAACCCGCTGGGCCGTAAAATCCTATGGGCCATCATGATCTTCTTTCTTATCACCGTGGCCTGGGCCTTCTTCGGTAAGGTCGATATCGTTGCGGTTGCCCAGGGTAAGATTATCCCGGCAGGGCAGATTAAGATCATTCAACCTATTCAAACCAGCCCCGTTCAAGCCATTCATGTGGAAGAAGGGCAGCGGGTGGAGAAAGGCCAGTTGCTGATCGAACTGGATAGCACCCAACAGGGTGCGGATATTATCCGTTTGCAGGCCGAAGCCAAAGCCGCCGACCAGGACATTTTTCGTATTGATGTGTTGCTGGATATGCTGAAAACTAAAAGTGAAGACCAGGTAACTATAATTGATAGTGACCAATCCGCCAGGATTGAAGCGGAATACAGCCAGTACCAGTCACAACTGGCTAGCCTTGAACAGGAAATCAAGCAACGCCAGGCTGAATATCAGGTCACAAAGACACGTCTAAGCCAGTTAATGAAAACTGTGCCCTTGATTACTGAGCGTGCGCAATCCTATAAAAAGATGTTGAAAGATAAAACCGTTGCCCGTAACCAGTGGCTGGAGCTGGAACAACAACGTATAGAGCAGAGCAAAGAACTTGAAGCGCAGCGCAATCAAAAGATACAGATAGAAGCCGCGATTGCTGCCAATGAACAAAAGTTCATCTCCTTTAAAGAGCAAATTATTGCTGACCTGCTGAGACAACATCAGGAGGCCAGCACTAAAAGCGATATCACCCAACAGGATATCATCAAGGCACAACAGCGTAGTACCTTACAGCAACTCATTTCTCCGACAGCCGGTGTGGTTCAACAACTGGCCGTGCATACCGTCGGTGGTGTGGTCACCCCGGCACAGGAACTCATGCGTATTGTGCCAGATGAAAGGGTACTGGAAGTAGAAGCCTTTTTTCAGAATAAAGACATTGGTTTTGTAAAAGAAGGGCAAGCAGCTGAAATCAAGATCGATGCCTTTCCGTTTACTAAGTACGGCACCATAGATGCAAAGATACAAACGCTATCGAATGATGCGGTGTCTGATAATGATATGGGTTTGATCTTTACCGCAAGAATCAAGATGGAAGAAAGTACGATTAAGCTGGAAGATAAGACGGTAAGACTAAGCCCTGGCATGGCAGTCAGTGTTGAGGCAAAGACAGGTACGAGGCGATTGATTGAATATTTAATGAGTCCTTTGTTGAGATATAAGGATGAGAGTGTGAGGGAGAGATAAAACAACCGGGTTACTTTGCCTGGATTTTGCGGTTTTTGAGCAGGTTTCGAGCTAGACAAGCCCAGTGGGTATGCGTAAAATCACGCCTCCTTGACGGGGCCATAGCTCAGCTGGGAGAGCGCAACACTGGCAGTGTTGAGGTCAGGAGTTCGATCCTCCTTGGCTCCACCAAATTGTAAAGATCGGATCTCCGGTCAAAAAATTAGCGACAGTTTACTGTCCCCTTCGTCTAGAGGCCTAGGACACCGCCCTTTCACGGCGGTAACAGGGGTTCGAACCCCCTAGGGGACGCCAATATCAAAGCCCATCCGGATAACCGGATGGCTTTTTTATTTCCCCATCGCAACTTCCTGATGTAAATCAACAATTTCCGTGTTGTAGATACTATTCTTAGGTTAGGACGGCACAGAATGGGGATGGGTAGCAATGAAACTGGCGAGATTTGAATCAGCAAAGGGTCCAAAATATAACAAGGAGGACTTCCAGCGTGAGCAGGACGAATTACATGCCAGCCTGTTGGTTGCACAGCGTGCCTGTAGGGCCGCAGGGGTGCCGATTGTTATCCTGATTTCCGGTGTCGAGGCAGCAGGCAAAAGCGGTGTAGTCAACCGCCTGAGTAAGTGGCTAGACATGCGTAATGTTCGTACGGTTTCCTATTGGCGGGAGAGTGATGATGAGCGGATGCGCCCAAGAGACTGGCGTTTTTGGCGTGATTTACCGGGCAAGGGTGAAATATCCATATTGTTTGGTTCCTGGTATACCCATCCTATCGTTAAAGCGGCTACTGGACTAAAAAAACCAAAGAAGATCCATGCCTATTTGCAACAGGAGTACGACCATATTAACCAGTTTGAAAAGCTACTGGCCGATGATGGGGTGGTATTTGTTAAATTGTGGTTCCATATTTCAAAAGCAGAACAACAAGCCAGAATTAAAGCCAAGAAGAAGGCCGGCCATCTCATCACTCCTTACGAAAAATCACTTTCAAAATCGTATGATGAATTCGCCAGCGTATCTCACGAGGTGATAAATAACACCGATACTGAAATTGGTCATTGGCACATTATCGATTCCAGTGATAAGCGTAGCCGTGATCTCAGAGCAGGGCGCATATTGCTTGAACACATGGATCTTGCGCTAGAGGAGGAACATGTTGCAACAACCGTCCCTGAGTTCAAGCTTGCTAAACCGCAGCTGTCCCAGATTAATCTGAATAAAAGCCTGACTGAAAAACAATACAAAAAGCAGCTGGATAAATACCAGGCACGGCTGGCCAAGCTGCATTGGGAGGCATGGGAACAACAGCGTTCTACCGTTCTGATGTTTGAAGGTTGGGATGCTGGAGGTAAGGGCGGAGCAATTCGGCGCCTGACCGGGGCGATGGATGCCAGGTTATACCGAGTCATACCTGTTGCTGCGCCAACTGATGAGGAGAAAGCACATCATTACCTATGGCGTTTCTGGCTCCACATCAGCGCCGAAGAACAACTGCATCGGTTTTCTGAAAGAGAGAAGATTGAGCATAAAAAGCACAAATTAACCGAAGAAGACTGGCGTAACCGTGAAAGGTGGTCAGCTTATGAGCAGGCGGTCGATGACCTGTTATTGCGGACAGACAGGCTTGGAGCACCATGGTATGTGATACCGGCAAATGACAAGCTGTATGCTCGTATCCAGGTGATTAAATCAGTCTGTGAGCAGATGGAGAAGTCATTAAAATAAGTCATGTCAATTCCCCTGTGGTGTATACAAATAACTTAGGGGGTTGAGATCAATTAATGATAAATTATCAAGATGGCAGAGTTAGCAGAATTCAAGCGCTCATTATTGAGCTCAAAAGCAGAACTGGAGCGCCGTCTGGCGGCGATCAAGCGTGACGTACGTAATGAAACCAACCCGGTTTCTTCAGATTCTGGCGAGCAAACCACAGAACGGCAGAATGATGAGGTCATTGATGCCCTTGGGAATTCAGCACGCGCAGAGCTTGCATTGATTAATAAAGCATTATCAAGGGTTGAGAGCGGTGAGTATTTTGAGTGCGAGGAATGTGGTGAGCCAATCAGTGAGGCCAGGTTAAGTTCCGTACCCTATACCAGTTTATGTGTGAAGTGTGCTGAGAAAATGGAAAACCTTTAAGGGAGAGTTGTATGCTGCATGAAAAACATGATCTTATCCATGAGTTACCCGAGCATCGTGACCGTATCCATGAACTGAAAGTATCCAACAGCCATTTTGCTAAACTGTTTGAGGAATATCATCAACTGGATCATGAAATCCATCGTATAGAAACCGGTATTGAAAATACCTCCGACGAGTATCTGGAAAAAAAGAAGAAATATCGTCTGCTACGTAAGGATGAAATGTTCGAGATGATTATTGCAGTCTGAGGTAAGGTTTGCATGAGCGTACTTTCATATGCAATCTGTAATGTTATGAACGTAAGTTTGGAATAATATATATCCATGTAACAGGATCCGGCGATGGTCGTACGCCGAACTAATATATTTCAAGGGAGGAATATTGCTGATGTATAGAACAATTCAAAAATTTTTCATTCTGTTGCCATTGCTGTTGGCTTTTGGCCTGTCAACTGCGCACGCGGAGACAGAGATGGTCATTGAGCGTGAAAGCCCACTGGGGTTTGAAGAAACCATTGCCAAGTTGATAGAGAATGCCAAAGGCTTGGGCTGGAAGGTTCCAAAGAAATGGAAAAAGAGCTTCCAGAAAAATTTCAAGCGTATTGCCAAAGTTGATATTGGCAGAAACCAGCTTATATCAATGTGTCAGCCTCATGCGGCTGCA
>Ga0126335_1000017_pt1 | contig 84548 bp, 87 predicted proteins | sample OlaspJWI45metaG_FD_108409 | JGI IMG/M metagenome (GOLD analysis project Ga0126335, IMG submission 108409) | Marine gutless worms symbiont microbial communities from Oahu, Hawaii - Olavius sp. 1 OAHU.JWI-45 metaG | ecosystem: Host-associated > Annelida > Digestive system > Unclassified | place... | reverse complement strand
TACGCCAATAGGCATTATCATGCGTGCCACCGGTAAGGACCCAATGAACCGACAACTCGATCGTTCTGTTGAAACTTATCGTGAACCAATTAGCGAAAATAAATCCAATTCATTTGACACGCCTTTTTAGATAACTATGCTCGAATTATTCAAAGACCTCGTGGCCTTCATGAAGGTGCGCAAAAAGTACTGGCTTGCACCAATTATTATCGTATTGGTACTGATCGGTGCACTGATCGTGCTGACTCAGGGGTCTGCGGTTGCACCGTTTATCTACACCCTCTTCTAAACACTGATAATGCGCCATTAATTAACATTTATACTGGAAATGGGCGCAATCGATAGGATAGTAACAATGGGAAAAATCGCTTTACTCCTGTTCACAACCTGCCTGGTGGCCTCAGGTTGTTCTGATGAAAGGCATTCATATGCAGAAGCGGGCGATGAGAATGTTTTCAAAGGACAGACCGATACATTGGAGAAGGCAAAATAGGTAGCTAGTACGATTCAATCAAGCTATGACTAAAAGATGCAAGGCCAATGCCTTACCCGCAAAGCAGCAGAATATCCTCATCCATAAAAAAAGCCCCCTGACATCAGGAGGCTTTTGGATACACGCCAGAAAGGCTTTTTTATGCCGTTAATACAACCAGCGTATCAGTCCACTGTGACGCTAGACTTCTTCTTGTAGTTGTATTTATCCCACTGACCCCGGCCATCGCCTTTCCAGTTATTCCAGGGGGCGTTGTTGATGTTCCAGTTCCAGGGCATCTTGTCCCAGTTATCGTCTTTATTCCATGGAATGTCATCATCCTGCCAGCCTTGCCATGGCATTTTAGATCCACCACGACGACCGGACCACGGCATCATGTCATCACTACTCCAGTTACCGCCCCATGGTGACCGATTTCCGCCCCAGCCACGGTTACTTTGCCAGGGCATTCTGTTACCACCCCAACCCCGGTTACCGCTCCAGGGCATGTTGTTACCACCCCAGCCACGATTTCCGCCCCAGGGCATATTATTACCCCCCCACGGCATGCTGCTACCACGTGAAGGGTATCTTGGAGGGTAGTACCCCGGTGGTGGCCCATATTGGCCCGGTCTCGCTGCCCTCGGTGCAGGGGCTGCCCGTGGTACGGGTGCCGCCTGTGTTGCAGGGGCCGCCTGCTGGGCCGCTGCTGCCTGTGCTATCTGTTGTGCCTGTTCTTCATTTGGCCACACCTCTTTCTCTGCCTGTGCATGCCCTACCATTCCAATCATTGATAAGCCAGACACCGCCATGAATAAGTGTTTGGTAATATATTTACGCATTAACTGTCCCTCAGTTTTATTAATTGTCACTCATATGCAGTCTAGCAAAGATAATTTCAAGGGTCGTTACTTAAATTAGTGCTCAATTTATCTAGCAGCCTATCGACTCTGGGTACACTTTGTTCAGGTAGTTTTAGCCAGATACGAAGTGAGCTGTCTTTATGTAAACACCTGATCGAGTTAACGAGAATATCCATGCTTTCTTCCAAACTAACACAATCGTGACGGACACCCAGCAGCGGCATGGAAATTCCGCCAATATGCTCAGTCATGACCTGCTCAACTATCTGCTGATATACAGCAATAATCCATTCCCGCCGGCAAACAGGGTCCTGATCAATATCCATAATCACAGCCTGCCAACGATTGCCATCTATCACCAACTGACCCACTGATAATGGTTGCTGGTCGATCAGGCTAGTCATCAAGCGTATGGGATGTTCATCAATCTCCAAAGCCTTATTGTCTGCACTCAGCACCTGCCAGGTATCTTCCTCAACAACCTGAACATCAATAGGGAACGGTGAACTCGTGGTATCAGTCCCACAATAGATTTCCACGCCTCCAGGCTTGGTAGAGCTGTCTTGTCGACTGTGGACTAATTTTAGATATGGCAAATCAGACATCGCTATATAATTATAGACAGGACGATGAATATCCACATATCTGGATACGACATGCAATAATCATTTATTGAATACTGTAATAACCATATCGCCAATTGATCAAACAATAAAATGAATACGATAGTATTCCAGCGACACGCCGGCACAATTCAGTTCTTCCTGATTACCCTGGCTTACTTGGTTGCCTATCTTTTCGCCCAGAGCATTCATCCGACTGTTCTGGAGTACGTCATCAATATTGTCATTATTGAGTTCCCAGTTCTGATATATGGATGGCTGATCGTCGGACTGTTTTCTTTACCGATTATATTAATGGGAGATAACATCTGGCTACGTCGAGTCCTGTTGCTAATAGTATCTCTGTTTGCCATTGCAACCGCATCAAGCTTTACGAGCGAGTTTGGCCATTATGGCACTCTCATCTACCTCTGGTTACTGTATGTTAATTACGGCAGCATCTTTGTATCAAAGGTTGAATTCGATAGACGCAGCAGGCTTATCGGTGAAATTGCGATGCGCACCATCTTTTTTCTCATCATCTATTCCCTGCTTTTAGAAATATTAGACTTACCAAACAGTGTTGGATCCAGATGGCACAACGAGGAATCTGCATTACTATTTGGCCTGTTATATTTTTCCATCTCCACTTTTATAGAATTTAAGCGGTATTTCCCAAGAAGCGCGAATTTCCTTTATCACATCCTGAACGATAATTATGTGCAACTGCCTAATAGCAAAATTTCATATAGTGAAGATAAATTAAAAGCACATACAGTTAAATACAGTAACGCACATTACTGGTGGATGATTCTCTTCCTGGGCATCTTTCTTCTCGCCTTCACCTCATCCATATTGTATGGAACTATTGGCAATCCTGAAATTGGTTGGGTGGGGACTCTATTTTTATGGCTTTTCCTTGCACCCTTTTTCCTGTTTGGCCTCGCATTTTTCGGCAGAGCCCGCATTATTACATTTTCAGAAATATGAACTGGAGCATGAAAGAAAATTGTATGGCAAAGGTTTTATCCCAATATTCATTGAAAAAGAAGAGCGAGAGGCGTTTGACCTGGAGTTGATTGGCTACAAGGTAATATTACCGACTGACGAATTCGATATCGCAAAGGTAGAAAGGTTCTTTGCAGAAACCATTACAGGCAATGCAACGGTATCCACCACCAGAACTGGTACTCATTTTGAAATTAATTATAAAATGCCCGCGATTGAGGGCTCAGAAGTTGATCATGGTTTCTATTACGTCTGGCATCTACAGGCGAATATGAAAGACAAGAGTCACAACCCCAGCACGGCCAACTGGAAAATGGCTTTTACATTACCAATTGATCTATCTTGATCAACGACTAGAACGAAACAATCTTTAGATCACCCTTTCATTACCACCATCGATTGGTACCTGAGCACCGATGGTTTTGGCAAATAACGGACCTGCCATTTCACAAACCATCTCGGCAACATTATGAGACGTCACTTCAACCTTTAACAGATTATTGGTTTTGTATTCTTCTACACTTAAGCCATAGTGGCCTGCCCTTTTTGCAAGGACTTCATCCGTCCATATCGCTGTATCAAACACCGCATTGGGATGTACGGTATTGACACGTATTCCCTCCGCAGCAAGTTCCATAGCAGCAATTCTAACCAGTTGATTTAGTCCAGCCTTTGCCGCTGAATAGGCGCTAGCGCCCGGACCTGGGGCCGGTACATTTTTCGAACCTATAACTATCACGGCAGAGTCAAGACCAGTGCGCAGATATGGGATGCAAAGCGTCAATAATTGCTGGTGACTGGTCAGATTAATATCAATACTGGTCTTCCAGGTATATTCATCCATCTCTGCGACTGTTTGACTAGCTGGAAAAACACCAGCATTACTAATCATGATGTCGAGTCCACCAAAATGACTGACACCCTGTTCAACACGATGCCTGACTGTATCAATATCGCAAATATCACAAACCAATCCCAGTACATTAGGATCATCAAATAGCCCTGTAATCTTTGGATCAATATCAAGCGCTATCACTGCAGCTCCACGCGCAAGCAAAGACTCAACACAGGCCTTACCGATTCCACTTGCAGCGCCTGTCACCAACGCTACCTTGCCCTGTTGCTGGGCAACTGAACCGCCTTTCTTCAACTTGGCCTGTTCCAGCTCCCAGTACTCAACTTCAAAAATATCGCTGGCAGGAAGCGCTTGCCAGCCACCAAGAGACTCGGCCCACTGAATGCAATGCTGTGTGTGACGAATGATATCGCTGATTATATTGACTTCCCTGGTACCACTACCAAAGGCAATCACACCCTGACCGGGCCAGACTGCCCAGCGGGGTGCTGGATCCAGACAGGTCATATGACCATCGGTATGCTCGTCAATACTGTTGATATGCTGCCCGATAATTCAATGTATCCTCTTCAATATCACCACTGATGATCATCGGAATCCGCTTGGTTCGTATGACGTGATCTGGAGTTAGCGGTCCTCGCATGGCGATGTCCGTTATATTATCAAGCAGAGAAAAAGCAATGGCTTCGGGCGATTGATTCAACTGGCACAGCATGGCCTTTCCAGCAAGTTGTGATACAGACTGACGGAGTTGAGTAAGCGTCGACAGATCAATCACCTCGCTTGCCGTCGCGGTTTTAATCTCGGTGGCATTTTGGCTAGCAAGATAATCGTTCGCTTCACCCACCAGTTTCAGCATTCGTTCATAACTAACCCTGGCATCATCTGCAAATGAAAAGATGCCGTGATTCATAAGAACCATTCCTTCAAGTCGACTCCAGTCGAGCCCATGTGACAGCTCAACAACTTTTTTCGACAGCACAAAGCCGGGCATGACATAGGGAATCACCAGCACACGATCTCCATAAATTTCACGAATACGTGCTTCGCCATCGCTGGTATTAGTGATACTGACCACCGCATCCGCATGCGTATGGTCAACATATTTAAACGGGATAATGGCATGCAAAATAGCCTCAACCGATGGATTGGGCGCATTTGGGTCCAGCATTGCTGCCCTTTGCTGGTTTACCATGTTGGTATCAGAAAGGTTTTCCAGTTGCGCCATACGCTTAAGCACATCCAGTTTGACCGGTGCAAAACCGGCAGGCTCAATATCACCCAGGTCCCAACCACTGCCATTCACATACAGCACATCTACTTCATCACCAAAAAAATCAGAGGCCACCACTTTTACTGAAGTATTCCCACCATCATGCAATACCAGGTCTTCATCCTGCCCGATGAGCCGCGAAGTGTAGGCGCGCAAGGCCAAAACATCGTCACTGTAACGACTGGCTTCTTTTTCATTCCATCTATTTTTCATATCTGTTTAGAAATCACTCTTATTCTGCTTTTGAAGATACAAGATATATCCTGCCCAGGCTAAACCAATAACGATAATCACTGAACCAAGATAAAAACTGAATTTTCCATAGACATACGCATACTCAACCTTGTTCATCATGGTTAGCAGGTTTCCCCAGTCATGCGCCTCTTCTCCCATCCCCATAATTAATGGCAGTCCACGGTATTGACCATCAGAGATATACGATGAAAGATCAATAAAATTCTGGCCCGTCCACCACAACATGATTGCCGCCTCAAAATTATCGCCTTGTCGAATAAACGCTACCATCACAATCAGGGGCATCATTACCTGAAACAAACTACCCCCCAGGATGCTCATAAACTCGCCAAGCGGGCGAAATAACACATGACCAAATTCATGAAATGCCAGGTTAATATTATGTAGAAACGATCCTCCAATATCCTGCCAACTGCCATTCGTTGAAATAAACCACAGGCCCCAAATGACAAATACTACAAAAATAAAAGCGCGTCCCCAGAATACAACCGGATCAACACGATCAGGCACGTCAAATAACAGCGCTGTAACTTTCTGAAACAGCGTTGAGTCTTCTATCACCTCATCATCCAATTCAGGCTCTTCATCTGGTGTTGTAGAAGATGTATCTCTAACAACATTATCTTGCTGTGATGCAGACCACTTGGCATAAACGATGCCGCAAGCAGGACATACCCCAGATATGACATGTCCATCATCTTCCGTTCTAACATACTGGCATTTGGGGCACTGCGTCATATTATGCTATCCATTAGCGGCATATAACACACCAGGCTTATTCATCAGACATCCACTGCTGTAGAAATGTCGTAGCTGGTTTGTTAGTACAACTATCAGCAATCAATACCTGTGCTGCATCATCGTAGATCTCAATATGGGGCGTACTACAGAGGTTGTATGATTTGATTTTTTTATTGTATTCGGCCACCTGCTGCTCAATATTCGATTGATCAGAACCGGTAAACGAAATATTCATCCCTGCTTCAGGAAGATGAACCCTTCGTATGACAACATCCTTTCGTTTATCAAGAAAAGCGGGGAAGTTAGCCTCAATTCGTTTACAGATGGCACAGGAATCAAGATAGCCTTCAACCACAGTGTAATGACCGGGCATGGCCAGACTGCTTAGCGGCTTATTGCTATCGAATAATTTCTGAAATTCAACTTTTTCGATACTTTTTGCTGATCTATGCTGATCAAGTGGTGTCGGTCTGTTATATCGCCCACCTGGAAATAGGTCGGGTTTCACCATTATCGCAATAACAATGGCTATTCCAATAAAGGAAACGATTTTTCCCATTCAACAGAACCTCTGTATTATCCAGGCTGATCTTATCACCAGTATGAGAATGCGCATCGGGCCCCTTCCGCTGCATTAGAGATAACGTAATATTAATGGAAGTTGATGAACCCCATATCCTCAATTTTTTTGTGCGCATTAAATAGGCCAATATTCCAACTATTCCATACAATGTTGAAAATCAATTGGTTACAAATATATCCGTAAACGAGCCTAAAATTAATTTTGTTTAATATAATTACACAAAATTAGTAATTGATTAGCCACTTGATCTAGATCAATTTTTTCATCCGCTTTCTCTGTGGACATATAATTGCATCACGCTTATTCTACGCCAGATAAAGGAGGGAATAACCATGCTAACGTACGAAGAACTTCATAATCAGAATCACGCTATCACAGAGATCTCTAATGTATTTCTCTATCTTATTGAGAATCGTGCAATGTGCGATACGTCTATTACCTGTGATCTGTTTTTCGACTACGTTGAGAAAGTTAAGCACCATCTCGAAGTTCAGGATAACCACCTCTATACATCCATTTTGCGTGATGGCGACAGCGACGCGAGACATATTGCTGAAAATTTCATGTCTGGCTCAAAAGAAATCAAGCGGATTTTTCAGGATTATCAAAAGAAATGGTCCAACGCCAGAGGCCACTACTTGCGAATTTCGAACTACGACAAATTCAATAAAGAAACTAACGAGATGTTCTCACTGGTACTGAAACGCATACAAGATGAGACAGAGAAGCTCTATCCACTGGTTCGTTCTATCAGTGGTGACATGGAAAAAGTAGCCTAAAGCAAGATCGTCACAAGCTTTATTGTTTTTTTTCCTGCTACATCAGGTAGCTGTAGCGTTGAATATCGCGTACCCTAAATACGCGATATAGATAAATACCAGTAAAGCCCCAATCTTATAGCCCAGCGTAAACTTTCGTATCGCCAGAATAAAACCTAACAGGACGACCGATCCACCAAGTAACATGATTGATTCCAGTAAATCATGGGTAGCGACCGTGACTGGCTGATTGTTCCATAGAATATAGATACTCCAGGGCAAGCCCAATCCGATTAATATATCAAAGGTATTGCTACCAATCACATTACTGACCGCCATACTTCCCTTGCCTTTTCTGGAAACAATCAGTGAAGCCATCATATCAGGCACAGATGTCCCGATTGCCAGGATAGTAAGTGCGATAATCGCTTCAGATACATGTAATTCCTGCGCCAGTACAACGGCCAGTTCCACCAGTACCCAGCTGAGAACGGCGATATAAATAATAGAGATACTAAATATTATCGGATATCGGTGGGGATGTTTTTTCAGGCGCAAAAACGCCAGGTGCAGGCCATATTCTGCTAGATTCTTAAATGCTCGATGTATCTTTATCCATACGTGTTGGCCAACATCTTCTGGAACTGGGATAAGTATTTCTACTTCATCATCCAATATAACCTTTTCCTGTTCCTGAAAAGGAAAGCGATGCCCCCAGAAAGCAAGAAAAAGAATGTAAATTGCATATAATGCCAGGCAGATAAACGCCTCTGTCAGGCTAATCACCCCATCCTCAAACACCCAATATAACAATATGACACTGGCTGCATAAAAACAAAGATCACGTATTACAGGACGGGAATCCAGCCGCACGCTGGCTACCAAGGCCACTCCGCCAACAATAACTAGCAGATTAAAAATTGCAGACCCGACGATAGTGCCGACGCCAATACTTTCAGCGCCAATTTTATGTACGGCAATCAGTGAGGTGAAAAGCTCGGGTGCGCTGGAACCAATGGCCATGAGCGTGGCCCCTGCAACATCATGGGGCATACGAAACCGTTTGGCGATTAACTCAAGGCTTTCAACAAAATAATCTTCACAGATTTTAGCTAGCAGATAAAAAGCCAGAAGAAGTCCTATAAAACTACCAACGATCAACATCAGGGATCAGCGCACACTTGTATGAAATTGATTGTAGAGACCTGATAAGTACTATCATCATCAGAAACTACTCGTTGTTATTCTGGCGATCTCAGGATATCCCCACATGATGCATCCTTTTTACTGAGATCAGAAAACAACAGGCCAGCGTTTTCACCTTTTGTTGCGGTAACAGTGTCCCGGCCAAAGATTTCTACACCAGAAAGCACCACGGTGCGCACATTGCCATCTGCTGAAACAAGCTCAAGCTGGTCACCAACGGTCACAGAACCCTGCTCAACCAATCCCGTCAAAACCAGGCCACTTAAGGATAGCCCCTCACCGCCGGGTAAAACAAACATGTCGGCAACTACCATACAAAATGCATCACTCATTTATTCTTCTCCATCATAACCTTCAGGTCTGCAAAGGGATTGGATGTAATCGAGGTGCTTTTTTTATCACCTGCTGATGTAATACCTTGCGCCTCAAGCTGGCGCTGATGTTCATTATCATGACAATAAATGCACAATAATTCCCAGTTGCTACCATCTGGCGGGTTGTTGTCATGGTTATGATCACGGTGATGTACGGTCAACTCGTGCAAGTTCTCTCGTGTGAACTCGCGCGCACAGCGACCGCAGATATGAGGGTACATTTTCAGTGCCTGTTCGCGATAACCTTGTTCACGCTGTTCGGTAGCACGTCTCGCATCGGCCACCACCTGATTCAACTTGTCATTATCCAGTTTGCTCATATCAAACTCCAGGTTGTGGATTGAATGAAATTATATGTCTTTATGAATCACATATCCTGTACAGGTTGTTTCTAATGATATTGTGGCCTCAATTAACCACAATTTAAACACGGAAAGTATCGATTTCTGAACGGGAAAACTATTTCTAAAAGTTTCTATACCACTATTGAAATGAAATATTTCCCTATGAAGATAAATAAGTAAAATACCGCCATGCGATGGTCCCATTTCCTATTGATTCAACTTGTGCTGATTCTGATTGTTGGCGGCATTGTTTATATGCACAAGAGTCAGCTGATTTTAGTTAAAACACCGCCAGAGTCTCTGGCCCAGTGGTACAAACCAGCAAACAAACGACAAGTCTGGTTGCACAATATGTTTAAGCTGCGACGTGAAATACAGACAACAAGGTATTACGCAAATAATAATGATGCTGCGCGCATGGAAAAATGGGCTGCAGAACTCAGTAAGCATTACGTCAAAATTGGTGAAATGGTTCCAGAGTGGAAGAAAAAACTGGATGAAGAGCTTATGGCGAATTTAGAAAACCATGTAAGCAATCATCAATATCAGGATGTATTGCAGACACTGGATGATCTGGATGAAAACTGTAAGTCCTGCCACGTAGATTATCGGACCATCACAGCGACGATGTACCGTGCACCTGATTTTTCCACCATGGAAGATATTGGCCCCTCAACAACGTGGCTACAACACATGAAGGAACTCGCCCAGCAGATCAACCTGATTAAGATCGGTTCCAAAGATAACACGCCCGATATCGCGCTGGCTTCCTTAACTGATTTAGAAAGTGGTATGAATGCACTGGGTAAAACCTGCTCTACTGAGTACTACCAGAAAAAGAACGCGATTATGATTAGCCCGACTGTGATCCCTTGCGCGATCACCCTGGCCTCCATCAGCTCAAATGCGTGAGTATCATCATACTGACCACCGCGCGCCATGGAGTAACCACCAAAACCCATTACACCAATAACCGCCAATAGCCCGATAATCATTAGAAAATCCATTGCTCCCATGATATGCCTCCTTAAATCTAGGGTTATTAACCAAAAGTAGCAAAGGAAAGTGGCATTTCAATGAGTACGTCATTGAATATACATATGCGCAGGGTATATGAGTGGACTGATTAGTCATCCTTATCAGGATAAACACAGCATATCTGATCGATTGAGCTTTTAATAAACCCGTAATTTCCTTCTGCTGATTCCCTGCAACCCGAAATATTCTGCATAACAAACATTACGCCAATCTCGTGGATCTCGCCTGATATCATTGAAATATATACTTCTAGGATACTTGCCGCTGTACTCAGGAACGGTCAAAGTAAGATTGTTTTCTGCTGATGCATCCTCAATTAGAGAGTAACGCTCATGCATGTATTCCTGGTAGGGCTCAGCCCTGTATATTAGATCATTCGCTGCGCGTAGTACTTTGCTATTGGTAGCAATTGAAGCAACAAACAAGATTGCCCCAATTGATAACACAACTGTTTTGATTCCTGAGCCTTTTTTATTATTGGATAAAATATTCACATTATCTTTATAACACAACGTTAGTGCGCCGACCGTAGAAAGCCAACTCAGAACAAACACAAAATAGATTGCATCCACTGTGCGGGCTGGCGGCCATCCTCCCATCGCCCACCAGGCTGGAAACTGCAAGACAAATGGAACACTCAGTGAAGTAAATATTAATACAATGATCTGCAGTGTTGATATTTCCAGTCTTTTTGATGAGCGCTGATAAAGATTATTTACAGCAAAGGGCATGAGTAGTGTGGAAGTTATCAGCAACGGGCTGGAAAGCCATATACCTAGTGTTTTAAAACCCATATTCAGGCTGCCGTTAAGAGCATAGAAAAAGTCATGCCTTAACGGAAACGTTGATTCGCGAACTATATTGCCAGGCGATAAAAATACAACACTGCTACATATAACTGACAATATTAACAGTAGCAGCCAAAGTCTTGCTTTATACCAACCAAACTGTAACTGATACATGAAGCTGATAAATAATAATACAACAACAACTAACATATTCGTTTCGTGTGTCCCTATGCCTGCAATAACCACCGTTATTAGCGCAATAAAAATGCCAGACATCTTTTTACTTTCTACCTGGCGAACATTTAACCTAATCATCAGCCCTAGCATGGTTAACAAAAAAATATTGGCTGACTGGTAAGTCAGTGCACCTGCCGTCCAGTACAGGCTACTGGCCAAATCTCGCATACCTGACAGAAATACCGTCACAAAAACAGTTGACATCAAAACAATTGTTGGCGTACGTATGCCTACTCTGAACAAACTTGATAGAAAAAAGGCGGTTGATAGTAAAAGTAAAAATATCAGCAACACTGGCATCAGCTGATAGCCATCAGATATTCCAAATACAAGAAGATAAATAGCATAAAAAGCATTACCAGCATAACGGCCACTCCACTCCAGGTAGTGGTGCCATAAATGCGGGAAGAAACCATCCTGCCTTACACCGGTAATCATGCAAAAATCATCAGCCGATGGATGGGCATAATGCCCAAGTAAAATATAAACTAAAAGAACAACGAGGCTGCTAAGTGCGATCAAGCCCGCTGGAAAATACTTAAGTGTTTTAAGCACAGGTCTTAACAGCTCTTATTAATCAAACAACTCTCGTTTTTGTTTCCGCTTTATTTTCATCAGTCGCTTGGCCAATTCTTGCATATCATCCACATGGTCAGTTTCGTCGACGATTTCAATACCTAACAATGTTTCTATACAGTCCTCGAGAGCAACGATTCCTTCAGTTTGACCGTAATTATCAGTGACCAGGAACATATGGTCTTTTCTTTTGACAAAAAGATCCAATGCCTTAGATACAGGTATATGCTTATTTACTTCATAGATTTCTCTGCCGATCTTACTGATCGCTACACTGTCATCTTCCTGTGCCTGTTTAAATACTTTTTTCGTCAGAGCAATACCAGTAATTTCCTCTATAGTGTCCCTGTAAATCGGCACACGGGAAAAGTTAAATATATCCTTTTCTTTCGACACAATATCACCGATTGTCCTGCTCCCCTCCAGGGCAAAAACCACGCTCCGTGGTGTCAGGATGTCTTTGACTTTAACCTCATCCAGCTGAAGCACATTCTCAATAACCTCAGATTCTTTTTCGTCAATGATGCCCTTGTCACCGCTGATTAAAGCACTGGCGAGTAATTCTTCTTTTGTCAGGTGATGTATGCCATCCTTATCTTTTGAAATCCATCCAGTAATAAATTCTGAGACAATAATCAATGGATAGGTCAACCATATCAGTATACGGATAACATAAACAGAAACCGGCGCCAGCTCTTTCCAGTAAGTAGCGCCGATCGTCTTGGGAATAATTTCAGATAAGAACAAAATTGCCAGTGTTAAAATTACCGATACATAAAAGACCACGCTTGAGCCATAAATTGTTTCAGCCTGCGCACCAACACCAGCCGCTCCTACCGTATGCGCGATCGTATTTAAAATCAAAATTGCCGCAACAGACTGATTGATATTTTCTTTATGGGATTTCAGTAAGCGACCAGCAGATGGCCTAGTTTTTTCCATCACGGTGATGTAGGAAATATTGGTGGAAAGCAACACCGCTTCAAGTATGGAGCATAAAAATGAAACCCCGACCGCCAGGGAAAAATACAAAATCAGTAAATCCATGGAATATATTCACCCATCTATTAACCGGGGATACCCCCTGTAAAATCAATAAGTTGACATAAAATCCCGCCACTATGGATAGTTGCCAGCTAACTGTGTGTCAATCTGCAGAGTGATAATAACAAATATCTGGCCAGGAGACGTTTCACAAACCATCAACCAACTTATGACCACAACGCAGGCTCTAACAACGGCGTGCAGGAACATATAACACAGTTAATTAAATTAGAATTTGCCCTGCCCCTATTCAATATATAATACGAAATTATCTGATTCATAAGAGAGTATTCAATGCAAGAAGCAGCACTCGATACCTACCAAAAGGCCCTGGCCTTCAACATGGATAAGAAACCATACGGCACGATCGCGGAGATTGGTGCTGGCCAGGAGACCGTACGATGGTTTTTCAAAGTGGGTGGCGCAGGATCTATTGCCAAATCATTATCTGCCTATGATATGCAGGTCAGCACGTCGATTTATGGCACCTGTAAACGGTATGTCAGTCGTGAGCGACTGCATGCCATGCTGGATACCGAATATGACTCATTGATAGAGAGACTGGGAGAAACACGTGGTGCCGATACCACCTTTTTCACCTTCGCTAATACGGTTGCTACATTCAGCTACGCACAGAAACGCCCTGGGCACGGCTGGTTGGGCATCCGATTTCAGACGCAACCCAACGAAACCGCCTCACAGATTGACCTTCACGTCGCGTTAAAAGGCAAATCAGGTGTGCAGGACCAGGAAACCATTGGAATTCTCGGCGTCAATCTGATTTATGGCGCCTACCATCATCGTGAAGACCCGCTTACCCTGCTGACATCACTCATGGATGGTCTCTCAACTGACCAGCTTGAACTAGATATGATTGATTTTACCGGCCCTGCATTTGAACAGGTAGACAACCGCCTGATGGCGTTACGGCTGGTTCAGCATGGTTTAACACAGGCCGCCATGTTTACCCCCGACGGTAAACTTGTACAACCTTCAGACGCCTTGTACAAAAAATCAGTATTAATCGAACGGAGTCGCTTTCGACCACCCACGAAATTAAATATGGACATGCTAGACCGTGCATGTCAGAAATTTCGTAGGGAAAGCGATGTCAATGGGGATGATGTCATGGTTCTGAGTGAAATCACCCTGCAGAACCTTACCAACGGTGATGATATCGATGTTGAGGATTTTCTTCAGCGTGTTGAAATATTATGCTCACTGGGCAAGAACGTCATGATTTCAAATTTCGATAAGTTCTACCGTTTGGCACAATATTTATTCAAACAAACCAGTAAACCGGTCGCCGTAGCGCTGGGTGTACCAATGTTGCGTCAGCTATTTAATGAAGATCATTATGAACACCTGGAAGGTGGCATACTGGAGGCATTCGGACGTTTATTCAGAAACGATATGAGACTGTACGTCTGTCCTGCCATCGAGTCAGATGGCACACTCACTACGGTCCAGGAACTCAAGGTGCAAGATCATTTGCAATATCTCTATAAACACCTACTGGAAAATCGTTATATCCTGAGCCTTGATACCGTTGACAAAGACCATCTATCAATTCACGCAGATGACGTGCTGGATAGAATTCACAATGGTGACGATTCCTGGAAATCTCTGGTACCTCAGCCTGTGGTAGACATTATCAGCGAACGTAATTTATTTCAGCAGGCAGTTGATTGATAGAGCATATCGTTAGCCTGCAATACCCCAGCAACCTTGTTCAGTAGATAACGTCCATTCGTTTAGCCATAAAGAAGCTATAATTTTCTTATAGGGTATAAATATTGAATTTTTCAATGCCCAGGAGGCTAATAACATGAAAGCAGCTATGATATTTTCAGGAAGTGGCCCGATTGTTGTGCTTACTTCTCATGAAAGCTTGACCGATTCCAGCTTTGTTGAAAAACTAGCGGCCAAAGGCATTACCAGATTTATTGCCTATGAAATACCAGTTGAGCTGGCTGAAGAACGCTATGGCGGTCACTTTAAAGTTGTTGTAAATGACCTGCATGAGACTGATGATTTACGGGTACTGGATTTCAACGGACATCGTGCATTTGGTTTATTTCAGATCAGCGAGCTTGGAAAGCAGATCACTTATGAGCCATAAGGTACTTAACCTGCATTAAGAAATCAGGTTCTAGTAATAAGACCCTGGTAAGGGTTGCCCCTGTCTGTCCGCGTTATATTCCCCTGCCATGACTGGTGCTAGAGCAATCAATAATTTTAATATTACTGCGAATTTAATGTGGAGAGGCCTTAACCCCGATGATAGTATTGATATTCATCAAGGAAACGGCTTCATATTTGGGATGAGATCACTCGGTAAATCTTGACGAACTTATTTTACTACCCAAAGGACTAAACTTATGAAAATTCAATCAATAATTATTGCTGCCTGTACCGCCCTTCTCATCAGCACAGGCACATTTGCCGAACCAAAGGAACCAAAAGCTGCTGACGCTAACGGTGACGGTATGATAAGCGCCGAGGAATTAGCCAACGCTGGATTCGAGGACAAAACGTTTGCGGATGTAGACACAAATAGTGACGGAAAAATAACCATAGAAGAATACACCGCTGCGTATGAAGATTGCGAATAATACTTACAGGTAAGGCTGAGCATCTACCCATAGTGGACGATGACCATATCGACATAACAACTGGCCCCTCACCAGCTTATCAGTCGCTCATCCTTCCCCTTTCGTTACACACCGGGCCGTAATTTATTCTCCAATTTTAGATGGGCCACTTCCGGTGGTGGCCTATTATGCCTCTCGCTCAGCAAGGAATACCTGCTGACATCATAAATGTCCTGGAAAGCTCACCGCGCCCTGCCCTGTCAATAATCTGCTCAATCGTATTGGCAATTTCTGAAAGGGGTCCATTGAAAACAACTATCCCAAGTTGAAGTGTGGCAGGAACATCAGCAACTGGATTCTGGGTGTTTGGATGTTCGGGAGTCAAAAACACCATTCGAATTTCGCAAACATCATCCGGGATATTTTCACAACCACCATTAGGCGATACAAACTCGAAAAACTCTTCAGGATTATGCAGCGGGATGCTTTCCTCATTAACTTCCTCATCGCCATTTTTCGCACTGAACTCAACTGTAAGTATTGGTTTCATGTTATCACCTGTCTTTGACTTATCATGTAAACAGTCATCTGTATGGACCTGATCTATTATACGAGATAATTGGGATGGGAGGTATGTAAAGCGATAAGACCTTTCACCCGTTCGCTTGTATAATAATTGCATGAAAAACAACAATCATGACATCGCACGGGACATGATCAGCGGTGTTGTACAAATACAGGTTGAAGGTCTCATAGAAGAGGATATCCAGTCTGTCATGAACCCGGCCATCAGGATTCCTGGCCTCTGGTCTGGCTCGGGTTTTTTTGTTCGTTACAATAATCTTGAAGGATATATCGTCACCAATGCGCATGTCGTAAGAAATGCCGTCAAGATAGAAATCAGCTCAATGCTGACCAGTGAAGAACGATTTGAGGCTGAAGTTATTGGATTGGTGAAAAGACTCGAACCAGACGTTGCCTTGATCAGGCTCACCGATAGCGAACTACAACGTTTCAAGAAACTCGCTATAAAAGATATCGAATATCTTGAACTCGAAGACAGTTCCAGCCCAATGCGAGGCGAAAAAGTTAAAGCCATCGGCTATCCGATGGGTATGGTCGAACCCAATATTACAGGCGGCGAGATCACTAACTTTATTTCTGGCACAGAATATACGACAGAAAGATTTGTTACTAACGCAGCAATTAACCCGGGGAACTCAGGTGGTCCCTGTATAAATGAAGATGGCAAGGTCGTTGGTCTAAATACAGCAATAATGACCGATGCTTCAAATATCGGCTTTATCACCCCGTCAAGTTTTGTAAAGATCATCATCGATAACCTGATCCAGCACAACGAACCGCATTTTGCTGGCATCGGCGGTAACCTTCAAAAGAATGCCGAAAACTTTAACACTCTGTTGAAACAACCGAGTGCAAAGGGCGTGATTGTGGCTAAAGTCGACGCTGGCGGGTTTCTTAAAGCGGCCAGTATACGTAAACGTGATGTCATCCTGTCGATCAACGGCATAGAATTTGATCGTCATGACATCGTCATTAGTACAGAAGGACTCTATAGACATAAAAATATATACGATGTCATCAAATTGATACCTATCGGCAAAGCCGTTGAAATTATCTTCATGAGGCGAGGCAAAGTAAAACCCACCACCGCCAAGGCAAGACGAAATCCTCAAAAAGGCGTTAACTACAACCCCATCATTGATGAAAGAAAATATATTGAGGCATTTGGCATGGTTATTCAGGAGCTGAGCTTCGATATCATCGAAGCCATGCAAAAAATTGACACCGATTCGCAAATACAGATGCTAAAGACCATTGATAATAACAAGCCCACATTAGTCGTTACCCACATCCACCAGGGAACTCAGGCGGATGAACTGGAATGGCCAGTGGGTGAACTGATCATCGGTGCCAACGGCAAAGGTATCCATACACTGAGTGAGCTACAAAAAGTCCTGGACAAGGAAAAGAATGATACCGTCTTACTAGAATGCCTGGGCGGCAGGATTGGGTATTTTATTAATCGGGAAGAAAAGTACAAAACAGATTGATTCACCCCGTCTTAAATCAGCATGTAATCTTATTTACCTGGCTATAAATCATACGTCTTCATAGCAGACATACCAGATGTCCTGACTGCGCGCGATTTCTTCATACTCTGGGTTGCAGGTCAAAATACCGTAATACTCAGTACCGATCTTACGCTGATTATATTTTTCCTCGTTAATACGGTTTCTAAATGAATTAATCTCTCTTATGGTCCCAGCCATGGCGGTTAATGCAGGCCTGCACAACAGGTGCAATACACTGGGCTGGTGTGATTGTGTGACACACCACAACACCTGATCTTCATCAATAAACTCTACGGTCAGTAGCTGTTCATAGTAAATAATACTCATATCAACATAACCAACCGGCTGCTTGATAAGTTTCTTGTGATCATCATCGGTACTTTCATACACACTGGATCGCAATTCATTTTCCCAAATAACAGTAGCTACCTCGGGTGGTGGCTTATCGGGCACTGGCGATAAATCAGGATATTGTTGTTGATAATCCTCGACTAATACCCTGGACCATTCCCTTTCTATCTCTTCCATAAAGGCATCGACATCTAGATGAACTTTTTTCAGCAAGGCATCATATGACGGATTATCAAAGCTGTCGGTGTTTTTACTCATACTTACCTACTACCCATGTATTGACTACACAAGATCATGATATCGAAAGCAACTCACTTCATGATCATTGACCATACCAACAGACTGCATAAACGCATAACATATTGTTGGCCCAACAAATTTGAAGCCCCGTTGTTTGAGTGCCTTACTCATGGCTCGCGACTCTACTGTTTCCGCAGGAATATCCTCGAGGCGACGCCATGAATTGATAATGGGTTTTCCATTAATAAATTCCCAGATAAAAGATGAGAAATCACCATATTCTTCCTGAACCTGTAGAAACGACTTTGCATTTTGTATTGACGCTGCAACTTTTAGTCTATTACGAACAATGCCCGGATCTGCCAGTAATCGTTCGACTGATTTTGCGTTAAAGCGCGCTACTTTTTCAGGATCAAAATTAGAATACGCCTTACGATAGCTCATTCGCTTATTCAGAATAGTACTCCAGCTGAGGCCTGCCTGCGCCCCTTCAAGTATCAACATCTCGAACAAATGCCGGTCATCATATGATGGCACCCCCCATTCTTTATCGTGGTATTCCACTTCCAGGGGTGAAGATTGTGACCATGTACAACGTTGAATCACGCTGGTTATCTATGTGCCGCAGAATGTCTGTTTAACGATTTCATCTGGCTCAGGCGGTTGCATATAACGGTCCTTCCCTGGCTGATATTCATAAGGATTTTCCAATACTTCGTGCAGCGCATGAAACACTGAAAAGTCACCATGGTCTTCTGCTGCCCGTATCGCAGCCTCTATCTGATGATTACGCGGGATATAAACTGGATTAACCTGCTGCATATTCGCTTGCCGTTGATCATCAGAATAAGATTCCTGCCCTACTCTCACAAGCCATGTAGACAACCACTGGTCAAATTGTGCCGAGTTGTTAAACAAATTTGTACAATCATGGTCTTTTTCTGCCGACTGTGACGATAACTTCGACAGGTGGAAAAATGTTAACGTGAAATCCGCCTGCTCTGCCATCATAATATCCAGGAGATCATGAATCAGTTGTTTATCCCGTTGTATTGTTTCATCGGAAATATTTGAAAGGCCACATTTTGCACGCATACCAGATAACCACTCGGCTTCATGATTTGATATATAGGTCTGTAATATATCCTGTGCGCATTCAACCGCTGCATCTGCGTTATTGTCAATTATTGGCACAAGGCATTCCGCCAAACGAGTGAGGTTCCATAATCCAATAGCCGGTTGATTGTTATAGGCATAGCGCCCCTGATGATCGATCGAACTAAACACCTGGTCTTGATGATAAGTATCCATAAAGGCACAGGGTCCATAATCGATCGTTTCGCCTGCAACAGACATATTATCGGTATTCATCACACCATGAATAAACCCGAGTTGCATCCATTGTGCGATCAACGATGCTTGCCGGTCGGTGACAACTTGTAACAATGCAGAATACGGATTCTCTTCATCCGCCACCCAGGGATAATTCTGCGCGATAACATGGTCTGCCAGTTTTTTAATGGACTGCACATCTCCTCTTGCAGCAAAGAACTCAAATGTCCCCACACGAACAAAGCTGGATGCAACACGCGTAATAATTCCGCCCGGCAATAGACGTTCTCTTGCTACTTCCTCGCCCGTAGTCACAGCAGCTAGTGCACGAGTCGTCGGTACGCCAAGCTTGTGCATCGCTTCACTCACCAGGTATTCACGCAGCACAGGCCCCAGTGCCGCACGCCCATCACCATTGCGAGAATAATAAGTTTGCCCGGATCCTTTGAGGTGCAGCCCCACGTTGGCGCCATCAGTACCACAGACTTCACCCAACAATATGGCACGCCCATCCCCCAACTGCGGAACAAAATGACCAAATTGATGCCCTGCATAGGCCATGGCGATTGGCTCAGCCCCATCAACCATAACATTGCCAGAAAAAACTGCGGCCAGTTCATTCTCGTCAAGGTCATCCATTGATAACCCCAACTGGTCAGCCAGCGTAGCATTAAACCTGATCAATGCTGGATTACTAACAGAGATGGACTCGTCCTGTCATAAAACATATCGCCTAGCGAGATGTATTGATTATTGAAAGGGAAAGCTTGCATGTAGCTTAATGGATAACCTGAATGCCACCAGTTTACCGTAAATATAAATAGGGGTCTGTCCCCTGTTACCTTTGTGAATAAATCTTGTTGTCTTCATATGGTTCAAGATTTCATTAAACTTATGTAGTATGCCAATTTTATCCTTCCGCTAGATGATTAGGGTACCAGTATGACTGCCAGTCTTTTTGAACCTTTCGACCTGAATAACTTATCGTTGAAGAACCGAATGGTAATGGCCCCCATGACGCGCTGTCGCGCCGCTGACGGGGATGTCCCGACCCCATTGATGGCCACCTATTATGCCCAACGCGCAACAGCTGGCCTGATTATTACCGAGGGGGTACCGGTGTCACTACGCGCAAGGGGTTATTTATGGACACCAGGAATCTATACCGATGAACAGGTTGCAGGCTGGCGCAAGATAAGCGAGGCCGTTCGCAACGCTGACGGAAAGCTTTTCATGCAGATCTGGCATGTTGGCAGAATCTCTCATCAGAGCTTGCAGCCGGAAGGTTGCATGCCCGAGGGACCTACAGATGAACTGTATGAAGATACCGTTTGCTTTGCCTATGACGAGAACGGCAACCCTGGAAACATCCCTACCAGTCAACCACAGGCCCTGGATGCAGATGGCCTTACAAGAATCAAAAATGAATTCCTACAGGCAGCCTTAAATGCCCGCGAGGCTGGTATGGATGGGGTTGAAATCCATGGGGCCAATGGTTACCTGTTTGACGAGTTTCTCAATTCTATCGTCAATACACGAACTGACGCCTATGGTGGCTCAGTGGAAAATCGCTGTCGCTTGCTACTGGAAACCGTAGATGCAGCGACCGACGCCATAGGCAAGGAACATACAGGTGTACGCATTTCACCTAATGGCCGTTTTAATGCGATCCCGGAAGACCCAGAGATGGAAGCCACTTTTTTATACCTTGCACAACAGCTCGATCAACGCGGTATCGCCTATCTACATATTAATGATCAGGCAACTTTTGGACTGCCGCCGATACCAGGTGATTTCATAAAACAGATACGGGAAGCCTTCCATGGACCAATGATGCTCTGCGGGGGTTATGATGCTACACGCGCACAGAATGCAATCGATGACGGGCTGACGGACCTGGTTGCCTTTGGGGTTCCCTACCTGGCCAATCCTGACCTCCCTGCACGCCTTGCAAATGGCTGGCCGCTTAATGAGGCAGATCCTGACACTTTCTATGGTGGTACAGAAAAAGGCTTTACAGACTATCCACACTACCAACCTTAAAACCTGTAATGGATGACGGCACCAGCCATCTCTGTTTAAAGCGTCGCATCGGTAACATCAATTCTATTCTGTTTTGGCTCCTGCTATGTGTACCCATAGTCGGTACGGCAGAGATGGGAAATGAAACAACCACACGCATCTTAAATCAATTCGGCCGGAATATCGCCACCCTGCCTGAGCTGATCTATCAATCAAGTGAGCATTTTTCCAATATTGATTCGGCAAACCTGGATGGCTTACTAGAGCGCATCGGCGATTCACGCCTGGTACTGCTAGGCGAATCCTCACATGGTACTGAAGAATTTTACGAGATGCGTGCCCGCATTACCCGTGAACTAGTTGAAAAGAAAGGATTTACTGTCATCGCGGCTGAAGCCGACTGGCCAGATGCATCACTCATCGACCATTTCATCAGCAGGTCCAACAAACAACCTGTAATTAGCTACCAACCGTTCGGAGGATTTCCATCGTGGATGTGGAAGAACCAGTCTATTGAGACATTTTTAGGCTGGTTAAAGGAATATAACCAGCAGTTTTATTCGCCTGTACATGCCATTAGATTTTATGGCCTGGATATATATAACCTGTTCGGATCAATTGAAGCAGTGTTAAATTATTTGCAGGATGTAGATCCAGCAATGGCAGAAGTTGCGTATGGTCATTACGGTTGCCTGATGCCCTGGGCAAATGACCCGTCATCGTATAGCCAGTTTATGGAATTCCGAAGACACCGGGGATGTAAAGCACAGGCACGTATCGTCTTGAATGCGCTGCGTAAAGGACAGGCTTATTATCAACAGATTGATAAAGATCGGTATTTTGATGCTGAACAAAACGCTCACCTGGTCATCAACAGCGAACATTACTTTCGCACTAAATACCAGGGCGTTGAAAATTCCTGGAATCTACGCGATGAAAGCATGTTCCAGACCTTACTCAGAATTCTGGACTATCATGGCCAGGCATCAAAAATTGTGGTTTGGGCACATAATTCGCATGTCGGAGATGCCCGCGCGACACAGATGCGTGCCAATGGCGAGCTTAACCTTGGGCAGCGTGTCAGAGAAACTTTTGGAAATAGCGCCTACCTGATTGGCTTTGGCACTAACAAGGGCACAGTAGCCGCTGCATCAACATGGGGAGGCCCGATGGAAATCATGGACGTGCCACCCGCTCGCAATGATAGTTATGAAAATGTGTTTCACAGTGTCAAAACGAAAAACTTCATGTTGCCGTTACGCCAGCCCATACTAAGAGTATTACGTGAAAAACTGTGGCCAATACGACTACAGCGCGGAATTGGTACAACATACGATCCCGATCCCGAAACCGAATATCGCAAACATTATTTTTTTACCTCATTGCTACATCAGTTTGATGAGTACATCTGGTTTGATGAAACGCAGGCTATCCAGCCATTAGACCTTGATTTAGCTCAATAAAGTCCCCTAACTACACTATGCCAGTCATCGGATTGATTGGAGAAACACTACCATTCCTTCTATGCTTTTATTAGGAGCAGAGAATATTCAAGGAGGCGATCATGACAAGCTGGATTCTAATTGCCAATGGCAGTGAAGCACGCATCTACGACCGTACAGCAGAGCGCCGTAAACTCAAAATCGTCAGCGAACACCACCACCCAGAAAGCCGGATGAAAAACGCTGACCTAATTAGCGACCGATCCGGACACTACCAGAGTGATACCAATTCCATGGGACACGGTAGTTACCAGGAGCCGACTCCACCGAAAGAGCACGAGATGGACAGTTTTGCCAGAGAACTGGCCGGCACACTTGACGAGGGTCGCATGGCTAACAAGTTCAACAGGCTGGTGCTCGTATCACCACCGCACTTTAATGGCCTGCTGAATAAACACCTGCACCAGCAGGTAAAGAGCCTGGTTAGCACTAGCGTAGGAAAGGACTACACAAAGGTAGCCGAGAACAAGTTACTGGATCAACTTAAGCCTTATCTGTAGCGAGATAGGCTAAGCTGAATTCCACGGGCGTAGATAGTGAGTAGATCTACCTGCCATTTTAGTCAGGTAGGGAGAGGTGGGGTCTATTATTATGCTTTATGGCACCAGGTAAGCCCGGAAAACTTCAATTCGCCCTTTTAATTCAATACTACCTGAGTTTACGCCGGATTATTTCTGGTTAGTTTTTTTCAATGCATCTCGATCTAATATTTTCATAATACCGGTATTGATAAAGTCAGCACTCGGTTCTTTACTGTCGGCATCCCTGGAACTAGTTTTCGGTTGTGAGGATATCATTTCCTCTGGCAAGATCCCCTTGAGTGAAAAAGGATTATCACTGGCAACTGGAGGTTCAGGTTGTTGTTTCTCGTAAACGGCTTGTCGATGTTCAGGCATTGATTTTTCGGCTATGGATAACGAACGAATCAAATCTGATTTTTTTAATCCGCGAAGTTCCAGGTAATTTGAAGCCCCGGCACGATAAAAAGAACCTGCATCACTGTATGACGCCGGGTGCGCCAGAAATATAACAGGCGGCATAAAATCACGACGGCCAATATCCAAATACCACTTGTAAATTGGCGCCCTGTTTTTTGATAGGTCAACCATCATTAAATCAATATCTGACCAGCTAAACAGCCGATCAGGATATGACTCTACATCTGGGTTAAGGTAAGAAAACCTGGGTTCTCTCAGATACTCCTGCATTGCACGCGCCAGCCCCTGACTACGCTTGGTCGCGGTACTCATGAATAAAATATGCTGGAAATTCAGTTTCTTGCTACCCATCTGATGCGGTCCTGTATTTCACAATGAATGGCAAAACATCGCCTCGACAATTGAGCGGCGAGTATACACAATTCATTTCACGTTGTGGGATTACCGCCGCTATTGGCAATACGCCAGAAACTAACGACCATCAGTAAATAGCCAGGTATAAAAAGACCCCAACGAAATATTCCTGGCTGATAGCCACGGAAAGCTTCTTCACCCTCCAGTAACATGGGTACGGCAGGTAGTAAAAATGCTGTCAGGGCCAACAACGTACCGACTATAAACAGTACTGTATTAAAACGGCTAAAACGCACTTCATTGGGCGAATATAACACCCACCCGCCCCACACAACGAAGAGCAACGCGATCAGCGCCGGTGATATCCACGGACCCAGCCATGGCCATGGTATTAGAAACAGTACATCCCATTCGGGTAAGCTCACCGGCCAGCCAATCATTATTTTTAGCCAGAAATAATAAAATAGATCCCACAGACCAAACACATAGACAAAGGCAGCAAAAATGCGAGCCATGCCCCTGGTCGTGAGCATCGCTACACTTAAAATCATCAGAATAGTTGCAACTTCACGGGCGAGCTCAATAGCCAAATCCCTGTGTGTCATGAGCGTGAGCGGGAATATCTCCAGGGGATTGCCCGGATAATAAAGACTTCGTAAATGGATCACCAGGCTCGCCTCTACCTGTGCCATACAAAAAGCAAATAACATTAACCAAGCCAAATTGCGGGTTCTATCTGACATATCGGTTTCGTAATCCAACTCTCCTGGTTGAAAAAGGCCTATAAAATATCCTCAATAAACCAGGCTGAAAAGGCATGGCGACCAGCCACTCCAGCTTTTTTATAAATTGACGAGGCCTGCTGCCGCACTGTCTTTTCTAGCGTATTCCGAACAATCGCAATTTCCTTGAGACTAAGCCCTTTCAGTAATAACCAGCCAACCTCCGATTCGCTACTCGTTAACTGCCATTCTAAAAACTGTTGCCCTATTACCTGGCCTAATTGTTTACGTCCTTCAATGACATAATCCTGGGCAGTGCGTACTGTTTGCTGAGTAGATCCTAACTCAGCCTTAAGCGCGCGAATTTCCTTAGCTTGCTGATTGAGTTCAACAATCATCCAGGCAATTGCAATTACAGAGAGAGCGATTATTGAAGCCTCCTTGGCAATATGATGGAATGACGCGCCACGCGAAAAATCAGCCATTAAATTAGCACCACTGGCAATCGCTACCAGAGAAAAAATGAGCAGCATCACAGTATTTTTATTTTTAGATTTCAACATGTTGCGAACTATTACGATGGTAATTTAACTATAGTACATATGCCCTATAAGCCTGCCTATGCGACATATGTTCGATGTAATCTCAGCCTCGGTACTTCATTATAAGGCAATCCAACAGACAATCATGAGGTTAACGCATGACCGACCAAACAGAAGAAACAATAAAGGTATGGGATCCAGTGATCAGGTTGAGTCACTGGGCACTATTGCTGGCTTTTATCATTGCTTATATAACCGGTGAGGATGAGAACATTACCCATGCCTACGCGGGCTATGTCATATTAGTGCTGATTACCATCCGTATTTTATGGGGATTTATCGGTACAACTCACGCCCGTTTCAGCAATTTCATGTACTCACCAGGAACTACACTGGAATACTTGAAAAGCCTGCTGACATATCATCCGAAACGCTATCTGGGACATAATCCCGCTGGTGGCATGATGGTTATTATATTATTGGCTGCCTTACTGGTAGCTTCTTTTACTGGCCTCAAGGCATATGGGGTTGAAGGACATGGGCCTCTTGCGGCAGATTCGACCTCAATCAACCTTATCAGCTCTGCACATGCGAGTGAAGACCACTATGGTTTCAATGAAGACCATGAAGATGAGGAAGACGAATATGAGCATGATAAATCAGACGAAAACGAAAAAGATGAATTCTGGGAGGAAATTCACGAAGCCAGCGTCGACGTTTTACTGCTGCTCATCATCGTACATGTGCTGGGTGTGATAGTTTCCAGCTACCTGCATAACGAAAACTTAATCACATCAATGATTACCGGCAAAAAACAGTCAAGCTCTGACACACGAGTATAATACCAAATAGCAGACGCTTGACATGATTGATACCTCTTTACCAGGCTAAGGGTCTGCTTAACCTGCCTACTACGCCCGACAGATGTCATTGAGAAAAACACTCTTTGAAGAAGACAACTACGTCATTGGAAAACTCTCAGATATTGTGAGCGCAGACGAGCTGATTGATTTTTTGTTCTGGATTATCAAGCAAAATGAAACCGGACATTTGCAGAAAGATTACCGGGTACTCATCGGTGCCACAGGTGTTGACGACATTCAGATGACTGAAGATGACATACGAAGAATATCTCATATCAATATGACATTTGGTCGGCAAAGAGGACGATTAAAGACGGCCATAGCCGTGGATACTAAAGCGGGCAGAAAACTCGCCGAATTACATAAAATATTATCCAAATCCGTAGATATCGAAGTTGAGGTATTTGATACAAGTGAGTCAGCGTGTCAATGGCTGAATATCGCCCCGAATAATTAATTATTCAACGCTCACAGAGCCAATATTGCGCAGTTGCGCACCGATTATGTGTATCAAACTCATACATAGAAGACTGTAAAATATCTTTTGCACCTGAAATTAATAAGTTGGCATAATCCAAGCTGTTGGCGTAATTCTTGCTGTAATTTTATTGTAACAACATAGTGCTTAACTTGAGCAAAATATATGGCGCGAACAAGATAATTATTAAAAAACCTCAAAAAAGGAGACCCGATATGAAAGTCAGTGATATCAAAGAAATTGCAAAACAACATGGCCTGAAGACCACGAAAAAAAACAAGGCCGATATAATCAAACAAATTCAGATCGTCGAAGGTAATTTCGACTGCTTTTCTACACCGACCAACGGGTATTGTGACCAGGAAAGCTGCTTATGGCGCCCGGACTGTTTCAAGGCGGCATAGACCAATATCAACTATCGAGAATGAATGTTCTCGATTATTCTCACAAACATTCACGATAGTATCAGCACAGGCCAACGTGGCGGTTTCATCGCCAGGTTGGCCTGTAAATCACATTTCGAGGCATAAACACAGCAACCTGAGCATTTAAACCATCTATATGCTCACTACTCGAACCATCTTGACCCATTGTGGCCATTGATACAAACAGACACATAATACTTATCTTGTTCAGGTCAGGTTCAGCAAGAGAATGAAACAATAACCCTGCACTATTAGAAAAGGGGTTATGCAATGTTTCATGGTATCCACAGACTTACGGCCGGAAAACGCATTACATCATTAGGCTACGGCATCTTCATCCTGGCAATCATCAGTTTGCAGGGCTGCGTCACCAATGTCCGCCATAGCGATTCCTACAGGCATCATCACGATGACTACGTTTACCCTCATTCAAGCAGATATTATGAGTACTACTATTACCCACAACAAGATGTGTACTATGATATCCACCGGCACCGCTACCACTACTATCACATCAATCAAGGCTGGGTAACTGCCTATCGTCTGCCATCACACATCAAGTTATCAAAACGTCATCATAAGGCGTTAAAGTTTCAACATAATCATCCGTGGACTGGAGAGCCTAAACACAAGCGAGATAAAAAACATAAAGCCAGGCTTAATCATCATAACCATGCAGATAACATTAATAAACGACATGACCGACACCATGTCAAAGGTAAAGATATCAACGAGGTAAAGAAATATAAGGCGCGCACCCAAAAGCGAAGTGCAAATCATGCAAAGCCTCGAGAACACAAAGCAGATAGGAAGTCTAAGAGAGAAAAATATTCCGAGTCTCAAATTGACAAACAACATGCCCAACACCATGTTAAAGGTAAAGATATTAACGAGGCAAAGAAATATAAGGCACGCACCCAAAAGCGAAGTACAAATAATGTAAAGCCTCGCGGGCATAAAGCAAATAGGAAGTCTAAGAGGAAAAAATATTCCGGGTCAGAAATTGATAAACGACATGCCCGACACCATGTGAAAGACACAGATATTAAAGAGGAGAAACAAAATAAGGTAAAACCTCGTAATCAAAATGCAGACAAGAAATCCAGGAGAGATAATATTTCCGACTCACGAGCTGAAAGATCAACAACAGCTATACAACAGGAGCATAGAAAACGAGGTGAGAAACATCGTCACAAGCAGGCTAATGAAAGACATCTGAAGCATACGCTACTTCTGCAGTAAATCGACACGTATTGGCATTAAGAATTCTGCGCCATCCTTACCGACATGCTGCTCAAAACGTTTTTGTACCTGCTCATAGAGTTTCTCATCTAACAGGTAATTGCCATGGGTCGCTTTAATGATCTTGCTTTCAAACTCTGCAAAGTTTTCAAACTTCATGGGTGAATTAAAAAACGTTTCTTCTACCAGGCTATACAAACCACCATCAACTGCCTTTTTAATGGTATTGAAGGCGGCCTTACGAACTTCCTGCTCGTCATTAAATAAACGTAAAATTTCATTAAAGTCACCAGAAAAGATTGGCTCTGATACATAAAGCAACCCACCCGGCTTCAATACACGCCTGATTTCGTGCATAGATGCTTCCATGAGCTCCAATGGCACGTGATGAAGGGATTTAAACATCAAGACCACATCGACCGATTCATCTCCCAGTGGAATTTCCTGTGCACCTGACAGGCCAAATGTCACATTTGGAAGATCTATGATCTGAAGGTTCTTTTTATGAGCGATGGTGTCAACTTCAAGTGCAGTAATCTTTCGGCCAGCGCCAGATGTTGCAATGTTCCTGGTAATTTCAGCGCTGCCACAACCCAGCTCCAGGATGTGTTTCTCATCCAGTGTTAATAGACGATTGTATATTTCAGATTCAGGACAAGTAACATCAATTTGTTCTGCTGCAATTTTCATGGGTTAACATCCTTGATTATATCCAGGCCGTTTTATGAGAAAGAAACACGCTTGATAATATCAAACCACTCTCAATTGATCAGAAGTTAGATGTAGCCTGATTTACTCTAAACAGGGCAAGATTATAACCAGTGACGCACCATGAGTTAACGATCGTACATTAATACCTGGCCTGTGAAAGATTGACCAAGGTGATCAACACCACTCGGCTTTTCCTGAGCATGCGAGTAACCCAGTTTAAGCATATTAATACTAAAGCGCGGATGATGCCCTCGACCAGGATCAGTGATAATTACTTTACAATGCGGTTTCGAATGTCGATGAATAAAGTCTGCCAATAGATCCGCATGATCAGGCTCATACAACAGGTCACTGCCGATAATAAGATCAAACTGTCCAAAAGTACCCGTATTATCCGCCCAATTATTGCGTTCGAATGGTATTAAATCATCCTGATTCAGTTTGGTGTTCTCAAGCAGAAATGCTTCTACCTCAGGATTGTAGTCCGTTGCGGTGATATCTGCTGAGCGATGATTAAGCACCAGGCTGGCCAGTGCGATACCACAGCCTACTTCCAGGATGCGTTTACCTTCGATTTCATAATCAAACATCAGCTGGGCCAATAATTCACCCGAAGGCCAAACCACGCCGAATAACGGCCAGCTGGCTGATGAGACACCCAACTGTTCAGCATGAAGCCCTGCCTCATCATCAAACTGCTGACGATCCCGCAGTGTTCGTACATGAATGTCTGACTGCCCAAACTCAAAGGTTTGGTATTGAACGCGTAACATGGATTTGATCCTGATTACTTGATGGGAAGACCAGATCCAGAAAGGACATTAACCGCTATGCAGGTAGTGCTGAAAAGCCCCAGAGTCTATGTAGCAGCGACCATGAATTAGTATCATCCTGACATGTCGCAAGAGGTTGCGCAATCCCTATAATTTCCTATTGCTTTTGAATTAGTTATGAAGCTATCACACTGCCAAGACGACGGCGAAATGACTGCGCTATCTCAGCGTTATTTGACTGTAGCATATTGATCAACATGATAATCATTTCACGAGCAGCACCGTTCTTATATTCCGGATCCTGCTCAAAAATAATAAACAAGGCATCCATCGCCTGACGGTAGTCATGCTCCGCAACCAGACAGATCGCTAAATCAAAGCGTGCATCATGATCATCGGGCACAGTCATCACACGTTCCTGTAAAACAGCTTTCCCCTCTGTCTTGGCCGCAAGCTCACGAAATTTTAATTGCCCGAGTAATGCCTTACCGGTTTCACTGGTTTTATCGCGGTCAGGTAATTTATTAAACAAGGTGATCGCCTGCTCTAACTCATTGATATCGAGAAAGATCTGTACCATGTCCATTGCAACACGGGTATTGCCAGGGTCTTGCTGAATCGCCTGCGTGAGGAGTTGAACTGCCTGTACGGTATCTCCTGCCATATGCAGTTCCCTGGCCTGCTGTCTCATCTCGTCAGACGCATGGAAAATACTATAGCCCTTTAATAACGTACGTAACTCATCCTGCTGTAGTAGCCCTTCCTCTGTCTGTACAACAACACCATCTTTAAATACCTTCAGCGTTGGGACATTTTCAACAGCATATTCTTTGAGTAACTCAGGCTGCTCATCGATATCCACTTTCGCGAAGATAAACTGGCCGGCGAACTCACTGGCCAGTACAGACAGAGTATCGGACACCTGAATACAAGGCCCTGACCAAACACCCATAAATTCCACCAGCACTGGAATCTTATGGGAATTCTCAATCACCGAAGTCGCAAAGCTATTATTGGTAACTTCAAAAATAAATACGTCTTTATCACTCAATTCGATATTCCTTTGATGAAGACTTTATGATTTATCAGAGATAACAGGTGCTTAGCAACCTTCGCCTATCTTTAATATACCGCCCGATGTTTCAGCTGCTGGCTCCTCATCTTCCGGACCCAGGCCCAGTCCCAGGCCTAGACCCAAAGCATCTGTTTCCGGCTCCGGTTCAACACTAGCAGGTTCTAATGGTGGGACATAACCGCCACTGCTATTAGCTGACTTTACCGCAAGACCTGCCTCGGCGACGTAATCCCCCTCGAACCAGCAGGCGACCGCCTGCTTCCTGGCTTTATCTGAAGCACTGTCTGTAGACGGGGCTGCGCTCATTTGCCCAGACCATGATCGATAACCACCTTGTAGGTAATAGGCCGGAATACCACGGGTACGTAGCAAAACTGCGTGTTGTGCCGCCTTATCTGATTGCTCTGAATACAGGACTACCTTACGACCGCTACTCAGGTCTTCAATATGTTTACTTGACAATAATTCTGTACCAGATACGTTCTCGGCAGATTTTATATGGCTCGCATTAAACTCTGCAGCTGGTCGAACATCATACAAACGATAATCATTTTGCTGTTTGATAATAATATCCGACAGGTTTTCAACGGAAACCGCAATCTCTGATTTCTCGATGAGACGTGCGGTTTCTGTCAATGACACCTGCTGTTCAACATCTTCACTACACGCAGTGATCAGCAATACAGCAAGAGCGCTTAAAATTAATTGTCTATGCAACATCTGTCACCTCACGAATCTGTTTCACTGTAAACGCTCCAGTACTGCAGGATCGAACTGAATACCATAGCTATGCCAGGAACTGGCCTGACCGATTTCCAGGGTTACATGACGCAACATGTAACCACCTGTCATCACCAGCATAGGCGCTAGTAAAACCAGCACTCTGCCGTAACGCATCTGCCAGAATTCAAGCATCAACGGCACAATCAATCCCATGAAGACAAAGAAGCCCCAGAACGCAACCGTATACTCACCGCCCATAATCAACTGGAGTGCATCAAGTTGTACCCGGCCACCCGTACTCAAACCGATAATGAGTATACCAATCAGTAATAGCTCAACAGTAATAATGCCTGCATCCAACCTGGAAAACAGGTGCCGTTCATGAATGTGTTTTGAACTGATTGCAATCAATGCGGCAGCCGAGGATATTCCCGATACCAGGAACAGCGCGCATAGAATGGTCGTGTTCCAGATCGGGCGGGCGCTGAAGGTGCTAAGCAAAATACCGGTATAAATACCCAACGCAATACCAGTAGGTACCGACATAAAAGCAATAGTGCGCATGTGCTTTTGGGCTTGATCGAAAACCATGGTCACCATGGGCAATTGTTCCAATCTTGCTGCTATTGACGGATAGCACGTTCGGAATGTTGCCAGTATCAGCAAGATACAGATCGGGTAGACCAGCATCAGGATCCATGAACCCCATGACATCGGCGAGGTATATTGCAATGTCGTATAAAAACGAAATACATACAACTTGTGTTCCAGATCGAGGAACAGTGTCGTCATACCCACTGACAACACAATAGGTGCCCATAATGGTAACTGACAGGCAGCAAATTGTAGTCTTTGCTGTTTCTTCAACAGGTGTACCGCAGCAGAAAAGATCATGATGCCTGCCGTCAGGCCACCCAGGAACAGATAAACCGCTACTTCCCATGACCAGATCTCGAGCGAAGGGTCGATCTTGGCGTTATAGCGGGCAGTAACGAGTACCTCTTCGATCATCTGCCTATCCTCTTTATAACCGTGTTCATCATGCCTCGCTATAACAGGTAATAGACATTCGGCTGGTTACCCGTCTCGGGCAACAGCGTTTTGTGTTGACGGGTACGTAACAGTTTCGATACCAGGCTTTCATTGTCATCGAGAACACCGAAATGCAAGCAATGCGTTGGGCAAGTAGAGACACAGGCCGGATCCATACCCTTCTCCACGCGATGATGACAAAAGGTGCATTTATCAATATAACCATCCGGATGCATGATAAGGCGTGCATCATAAGCACAGGCCGCAATACAGGCTTTGCAGCCAGTACACTTGTCGGCATCAACCAGTACGATATTGCTACCCTGCCAGTAATGACTGGCACCAGTTGGACACAGATGAACACAGGGCGCATGGCTGCAATGATTACAACGTTCTGAGCGAAACTCGGTTTTGAGATTCGGATACTGGCCACTGGTTGCTTCAACCACCCAGTCGCGGTTGAGACCGGCCGGTACGTTATTCTCAGTTTTGCAGGCCACCACACAGTCACCACACCCAATGCAGGTTCTGGTATCGATCACCATGGCATAACGGCTCATGACAACACCTTCTCAAAGGTAACAAAGTTAGACCGCATCCCCGTCCCACCAGAAATAGGATCGACTTTTACATTGATCATGAGTGAAGCATCATCAGCACCAACACCCTGTGTCAGTCGCATTTTTTTCGAGGTATGACCAAAACCATGCACCATGAATACAGCATTCGGCGCAATACGCTCGGTAACCCGCACCCGAATTTTATTGCTAACAACGCCATCCTGGTTTTTTAGCTTGATATAACTGCCGTTTAACAATTTATGCTCTGCCGCTGCAATGGGATTGACCCATACGGTATTCTCCGGCATTAGTTCAAATAGCAACGGGTTATTGGTGGTTCGTCCAAAGGTATGTGCAGCGCCTCGACCATAAATTAAGCGATAAAAACCCGCAGGTGCTTCTTCCGGTGGCGTGTAACGTGGCATCGGATCAAAGCCATTACCAGCAAGCATCTTTGAATACAGTTCAATCTTGCCACTGGGTGTTGGAAACTTGCGCTTTTCATTTGGTTTGAAATACATCGCAGTCTTGCGTGGAAATCGCTTAACACCAATACGTTGCATCTCTTCCAGTGAACTACCCACCTGCTTAAGCTGCCAGTCGAGTACTTCACTGTAGTCATTCCATGGAAAGTATGCGCCAAGATCCAGTCTTTCTGCCAGTTGCTTTACCATCCACCAACCCGGCTTGCTGTCATACCTGGGCTTGTATGCCGGCATACGAAGTGCCAGCGTTGGAATACGCTCAGGCGCATTGCGCAAGGCGTCATACCGCTCCAGGTAAGTACACTCTGGCAGAATAATATCTGCATACCCGGTTACTTCAGCGGGCTGGGTTTCCACAACAACGACCAGATCAAGACTGTCGGCCGCCTGCTTGAGTTTTTCACTGATATTAGGGATCGTCATCGGCAGGTTAGTGCCATAGACAAACAGTCCTTTCACCTGCGCATCATCACCAATAGCCGCTTCAATAATTTCCTGGCTTATGCCGGATGGTGCGAGCGGAAACTGCGACTGAACTTTTTTCTTCCAGTCATGTTTCGGTTTTGGAATTGGTGGCGTTTCGTATTCCGGTATTGTTACATTTTCCTGAATGTAAAATCCGCCTTCCCTGCCCCAGCTGCCCAGCAGGGCATTCAACATGGCAATTGCTCGGACACGCTGGGTATCATCACCATACCAGGTGGTGTGTCGTCCCGGATGCACCAGTGTTGCTGGCGCATGTAATGCCATTAATCGTGCCGTCTTACGTATCTGCTCCGGCTTCAACCCAGTTTCGAGGTAGGCCCACTCCGGGTTGAAAGGTTGTACGTGATCACGTAACTGTTCAAAACCAGTGGTATAACGTTCAACATAACCATGGTCATATAAACCTTCATTAATAATGACGTTCATCCAGGCCAGTAACAACGCAATATCTGTCCCAGGGCGAATTGGTAACCAATGTTCTGACTTGCTGGCCGCCACTGAAAAACGCGGATCAACCGTAATCAGCGAGGCACCGTTATTCAGTGCCTTTGTCAATATCTGTACCTGACCGTTATGCAGGTTCTCTCCAATATGCGAACCGATCAGTACAATACATTTAGAATTGGCCATGTCGGTCCGGTCAGGCGAGCCAACACCTTCACCGTAGGTTAGTGCAAACGCTATCTCGCGTGGTCCACGACATTGTGCATACGAAGGATGTGCGTAAATGTGAGAACCGAATGCCTGTAACAGCCGTTCAAAATGCACACCGCCCGAGCCATGCGCCAACATGGCAATACGATCATTACCATGTTTGCTTGCAATGCTCTGCATACGCTCGGCAATAACATCGAGCGCCTTCGCCCAGCTAACGGGTTCAAAACGTGCCTTGCCGCCATCACTCACGCGCATTAACGGTTCTTTCAGGCGATCACGATCCAGGTAGGCACCATTACCACCAGTACCCCGTGTACATAAACGTCCTTCACTATGTGGATCATTCACATTACCCACAATTTTCCAGGGTCGACCATTTTCAGTATGTACATGAGCGGCACATTTCCAGAAACAGATATCGCATACCGTTGGCGTAATGGTAACGTCACCACTGCCTGGCAAAGGCTTGCTGGCACAACCACTCAAAAAGACTGAGGGAGCAGCAACACCGGCTGCTCCCCAAAAACCGGAGAGCTTAATAAACTCCCGACGTTTCATTCAACTAGCCTGTGCTACCTGTGAGTCCATTAGTTAGAAACTGATCTGCCCGTCTGCACTGAACTCAGTTGTCTCGTTCAGGAATCGCGATTTGAAACCATTGCTTTTCAACGTACCAGTCGCCATCTCTGCACGTATATCGTTTTCACAATAAACAATAATTTCCTTGTTTTTTGGCAGTTCTGACAACCGGCCTTCCAATGAATCAAGTGGTATATGTGTTGAACCCTTCAGCGCACCCTTATCAACGACATCTGCCTCAGTGCGAACATCCAGGAATACGATGTTATCAGGTGATTGCTCTAGCTTACGAAAATCTGCCGGTGCTATTGCACCCTTTGCCAGTTTCTTTACAAAATGTATTTCACTGGCAAGCTGCCCTGATACGGTTGGCAGGCCGTCAGCCTTCCATGCCTTCAGACCACCTTCAAGGATATTCACATTCTTGTATCCCCACTTGCGCAGTTCCTTGAAGGCCAACAGCACATCACGACTGGCATGCGTGTCGGAGTATAAGAATATCGGCGCACGTTGGTCGGTTACCCCTGGCAACTGCGCAACCGTTTGGTCCTTAATAAATTTTTTCGTCATTGCAGTGAACTGTGCAGTCGGCATGGTGACAGCACTTGCCAGATGCTCTTTCGCTGCTACTGCCGGGTCACGTACGTCAATTACAACATGATGTTTATCCAGGTGCTTCGATAACCATTTGCGATTGGTATGGGTTGGCAGCTTTTCTTTCTTCCAACCGGGTATCCCTTTCTGAAAACCTTTAACATTGGTATACCCTGCCTCATTAGCCAACTTGATAGCCTTGGCAGTAAACGGGCAAGTGGGTCCACCGCAATAAAATACCAGTAACTTGTTTTTGTCTTCTGGCAGTTTAGCCAATAGTTTCTTCGGATCAGCTGCAGGTGTTGCCACCGAAGAAGGTATATGGCCCTTTAGATATTTTTTGGCTGGTCGGGCATCACCCAGCATATAAGGCCCTTTCTTGTTCTGCAGTATCTCCAGCAGCCCCTTAATGTCGATCTCTACTCCCTTGGGAAGACCAAAAACGATCTTACTGATGAGAGTGGCTGGCTTGCCAGGCTCATAATCGATCTTGACCAGATCCGGTGGCGATAGCGTCTTAATACTTTCGGTGTTTTTGAACGTTGTATTCTTATCAAAGCGTACAACGACTTTCTGCTTGCCTTTCCCCTTGCCCTTAACCTCCAACTGGATGGTATTGGCCTTGTTGGAAATATATTTAATACGTCCCTTGACAGTGTCTGCAAAAGCATACGATTGCACCATGAACGAAGCAGCAATAACAAGCGGCACAAGTATCGTTACGGGCTTTAATTTTTCTTTATGTTGTTTCATGATGAAACCTCCTTTGGTTTGTCTTCTATGCCACATATCTGCTGGCTACGATCCAGACCTGGCCGTCGCAAGGTGCCGCATTCAATTGGTATGGCTGCCTTTGCCAACAGGGTAAATACCAAGAATCCGAACGCCCAGATACCAAGACTAACCATGATTTCTGTCAGGCTTGGTGCATACTCATAAATTTCGCCTATAGGTGTTGGCACAAAACCAGGGATAACAAAACCCATCCCCTTTTCAATCCAGATACCCACTACAGTTAAAACGGCAGCAATGTTTAACAATGTGATGTTTTTTCGCAGTGGATGAATGGAACCGATGACAGTCGCGATGCTTAAAAGTGTAAGCGCTACCCATATCCATGGAGTCAGGACACTGTGTCCATTAAGCCCAAAATAAAGGTATCGTGCAGAAGCAGAATGTTCGCCTTCATTATAGAAATCGGTAAAAAGCTCTGATGCCGTAAAAAACAAGGTGATCTGTAACGATACGGTCATTACGATCGCCAGGTGATCAATGACGGTTTGGCGAATTGGAAAGTTACTGACCGAACGTATGATTTGTAGACCCAGTAACATCAGTGCCGGCCCAGAGCAAAATGCCGAGGCTATAAAGCGTGGTGCCAACAGAGCGTGATGCCAGAATGACCTGCCGCTATTCGCAGAGAATAAAAATGCGGTAACGGTATGGATAGAGATCGCCCAGAAGATCGCCAGAATTACGAATGGAAAATAACGCTTCAACTTGGGCATACAGTCCATGTAGTGACAGTAAATGATATAAAAAGCGATACCAGCATTAAGCAACAAATAGCCGTTTAACACGATGACATCCCATACCAGCAGTGAACTTGGAAAGTTAAACTTGCCGATAAACGGAATCAGGTGCCAGAATCGGTCCGGGCGACCGAGATCTGCCATCACAAACATAATGGCCATCATCACCGCGCAAATTGCCATCGTGTCACCCATTAATACAACGTACTTGATGTCATCGCGGTGAAAGATATAGGCCGGAATTACCAGCATTACTGCAGCAGCCGCTACACCGACCAGGAAAGTAAAGTTGGCTATATAGAAACCCCAGGACACCTGGTTGGTCATATTGGTAATAATCAGTCCATCCGCCAGCTGCTGGTAATAAAACCAGGCGGCAATACCAATCACGACTAACAAACCACCAACCCAAATTCGATAAACCAGTGGCCCCCTTATCATTTCCTTGATGGCATCACGAAATAGGTAGAATAGATTCATCGCTTTACCTGCCTATACATCCCTGAAATACCAGAACTTGGGTTCGGTACCAAGCTCTTCCTTTAATCTAAAAACAGCCTTGTTTTCAAGCACATAACGGATTTCACTTTTGGGATCGAGCAAGTTGCCAAATATTCTTGCGCCAGTCGGACAGGCTTCCTGACAGGCGGGCTGTCGATTTTCGCGAGTACGCTGAACACAAAAATTACACTTCTCTACCACACCACGTGGACGGGGACGGTTGCCAAGATAATGAGTATCGGTATTAATATGATCAGCTGAGAGTTTGGCCTGCCCCCAGTTAAAATGGCGTGCCTGGTAAGGACAGGCTGTCATGCAGTAACGACAACCAATGCACCAGTCGTAATCTACCACGACGATGCCATCAGGCTCCGTCCAGGTTGCTTCAACCGGGCATGCCTTCACGCATGGCGGGTTATCGCAATGCATGCATTGCATAGGTAGATAGTAATGCCCTGCATGGGGTACATCCTTTGAATCATAATAATGGTCGGCATGATTCAGATCGAGGCTACCTTCTGGCATTTCTAGCACTCTTATATACTGTGTGTCCTCACCAAGATTATTTTCTTTAACACAGGCGTGCACACAATCGCGATAGCCGCGACATTTGGATATATTTAGTGCATATCCAAACACCACATTTTCCAGTGGCGGCGTATTCTTGCAATCGATATCAACGCCATATCGACGCTTTGCCTTTCGTTCAATACGTTCCAGTGTCGCCCATATCTCGTCTTTGGACATACGCTGATAATGTTGCTGAAAGAAATCAGCAAAGGCATCACTCATGGTATTGCCGCCCCAGGCGGCGGACGTTGCTGCCGCACCGGTGGCCGTCGCTGCAGCACTTACCCCCAACAGGAAGCGCCGGCGCGCAAGGTCTGGCTTGTTATCGTCCGTCTTACTCATGCCCTGCCTCTTCTTGCTGATGTACTTCCCAGAGCTTTTCGTGCTCCATCACCACCGCTTCTCTTTTGTCTTTAGGCACCCAGTGAGCTGGCCGCTCAAGTCCCATCCTGACCTTGGGACCCGGTAAGGCATCGCGAAATGGGAAGGCAGGCATATGTTGATAATGACAGGCAGTACAGTTGTACACCTGGCGTTTGCCTTTCCAGTTACCCACACGTTTACCATGTGCGCCATACGCCCAGTCACGCGCCTGGTTTACATGGCATTGGCTACACAGGATATAGGACTCTTCAAAATTGACATACTCACCTTCCAGTGTTTTAAGAATGCCATTGTCGTTCATATCATGACAGGTAAAACACCAGAATTGCCCCTTGCCATGCAGCCCATGCAAGAGCGCAAAATTATCATGTGGTTGTTTTAACATCCGAGTTGTCTTGTTGCTCTCCTGGAACTGGTGACAGTTAGAACAGGGGTGCATCTCGGTGTCTTTCTTGCTGGGAATAACTTCAAAAGAAGGCATACCGGGAAACAATTCATAAACCTGGTGTGCCTCTGCTTGCAGGTCTGGCGCAGTCACTTCATCAATACCCATACGACGTGAAGGCTCAACAACTTCTTTTTTGATGACACCCTTAGATGTAGATGGCGTATCATCCATTGCCTCGAAGCTGTCCCAATCCCAGGCATCTTCAACAGACGAAACGCCTGCTTCAGCTTCAAGGGTCTGTGTTTGCACCAGGGTGCTTGCTACGCTCAGCAGGCATATTAAGGATATGCTAAGAAATAGGCGCATTTATCCGTCTAAATCAAGAAAAACTCTGAAATGAAAAACAATCAGGGCCCGAAACGGGCCCTGATTGTTTTGGTTACAGTCGGACTTCTGCAGAAGCCGCCAGCTTTGGCTTCAACAGGTCATCCGGGATTTTACCTTTCACTTTTGCCTTGATCGGCGGCAGCAGCAGGTCATACAGCGCCTCGGCACGAACGATATGGGCACCCTTTGCAAGCGGAATATCATACGTCACGGTACGTTCCTCGTTAGGCTTCAGACGTGTGTCCGCCAATAACTTCGTCGCTACTGGTGGTGGTGTCGGCTTGCCAGTATCATCACCCAGCGTGTACCAGAACGCAGACTTCTTGTCGTCCTTGATAGGATGTGTCTTGTAGTTCTTCCACAATTCCTTGCCGTTCTTGTCGTGCACAGTCACTTTCAGAAAGAAGTTACGGAATGGTGCGCCGGTAGGATAAGCATGTGGCAAACGGTTTTTAACAACAACGTCTGCTTTTAATGTGTCACCACTCTTCTGGGTATACATACTTAAGGAAATACCACGGGTGACCATCTTGCCGTCATGTCCACCAGCCATGGAGTGATCAGGAATACTAACAAATTCACCTGGAACAACATTGCCTTTATCCATTTTAGGTACGGTTACGATGGACATGTGACAAGCCTGACAAGCAACAAAGTTCTTGGATTCACGATACTCGTTACCCGTACGGCATAATGGTGCGCCTTTAGAGTTGTCACGTTTTTCATGACAACCCATGCATGCATCGTTGCTCTTGAATAAGGCAGCTGCATTGCCTTTCAATGGTTGTGGGTGATGGATTGGCGTGGGCCATTTTGAGCCTTCAGGTACCCGTTCAGTGGTGTAGGTAGCACCATTAGGGCCGTGCAGGGATTTCTTGTCAATTTGGTAGGCATCAATCCCGTATAGCGGTTTGCCTTCCTTGGTGTCATTACCCTTGAATTTTGTAAAGCTGTGACAGACTACACAGCTGATGCCGTTTGCATAGGCAGGTTTTGCATCCAGCTTGGTTTTCTTTTCCATCGCTGCAACAGGCGCATGGCATTTAAGGCAAACTGGATATTTACCCTTCTTACGAAGACCTTCCTTTTTAGGATCACCCATTACATTCTTGTAAAAGGCCCCATGGATCGGATCTTTGAGTGCGGAGCTGTTCGCATGCATCGAACCACTCCACTGGTTATATATCTCTTCATGACACTGCTTACATGTCTCAGGCTTTATATGATGAAGTGACTCGCCTCCATGTTCGCTTGCGTTTAACAGCATTGGTGCAAACAAAAGACCGAGCGGGAGTAAACTGCGTAACAAGCGTATACCTGCCTTCATGGACTATCTCCTTTTTTCCTTTGATTATTGTTGGATCTTGTCGATCCATATTCTTCGTTCTTATTAAATGCGACAGTACTGATGGCTAATTAAATTATTAGAATATACTTATAGCCACAGTGTTTAAGCGATACATCACTTAAGCCATCACGATGTCCATTATTGGATAAATAGCATTCTGTTTTCTTTAATAAATGTTAAAAATATGATCTGTATCAAATTTTATTTAAACAAATTACGATTTGACTGTAAATTTCCGATGATAACTTAATGCAGACTAAAGCGATTACTACAGCGCACCAGACTACCGTGCTAGTTTTACTGGTTGCGTTCTTTCTTTTATTCGGTCCTTTTATTAACGTTTACGCAAATGAATGCGTGGTCTGTCATGTATCCTCAGTTGCTCATCTCAATAAACAACACCAGTTTGCGCAACAGACCTGTGTGGCCTGCCACCATGGAGATGAATCCGCCTCCAGTGAGTCGGTTGCACACAAGGGACTAATTACATCACCTGGTAACCTTTCCAACGCTGAGCAGATCTGTGCTATCTGCCACCCTAAACACGTTCGTGGTGTAACCAAAGGCCCCATGCATACCGGCAAACATATTGTCCGGACCACCCGAGAGATACTGCAACCAGACTTTCAGCATCAATCCGGTAGTTTTCAGCAACTCGGTCACGGTCTTGCGGACAGCATGCTGCGAAAGCAATGTGCAAGCTGTCACCTGGGTCATGAAAGGAAGCGACAACAACCGGATGCCGTGACAGACCGTGGCGGAGGCTGTCTCGCCTGCCATTTGAATGCCTTGCCGGGTAATCTGCACCCCATCTTGACCAGAAAGGTAGAGGACGCACGCTGCTTTGGCTGTCATTCGCGTTCAGGACGTATTTCAATGAGTTATGCTGGTCTTGCGGAAGTTGACACGATCGCTGCAGCGTATGAACCAGTTTCTCTGGCAAAACTACCTGATGGCCGCCTGGTGCAACGCATGAATCCGGACATTCATCACCAGGCTGGCATGGCCTGTATCGATTGCCATACCGGCAGTGGGCTGATGAACCTGAACACTGGCAAAACGACCAATCGCGTCGATATCAGCTGCAGCGATTGCCATGCGAATAACAACGCCCGTCTAACCATAGATAACTGGCCACAACAGCACCAGTCCATGCTGAAACACATACCCTTCGAGGCCTCAAACAACCAGGGCTTCCTGCAAACATCATCCGGCACGCCATTGATACATATAGATACCAGCAAAGACACGCTATTACTTTATCCAAAGCTGGGCGGCACACCAAAACCGATCCCGACGGCAAAACATACCCACCTACCCCGCTTTAATGAGCATGAAAAACTGTCCTGTGATAGTTGTCATGCCCAGTGGATACCAACATGCCTGGGCTGCCATATGCATTACGACGAAGAAGGAAAACAGTGGGACTATGCTGAACAACAATTCACCCCGGGCGTGTGGCACGAACAAAGATGGAATACCGGATCTGGCCCGACAACACTCGGCAAAACAGATGAAAATTCGGTTGATGTTTTTCTACCGGGCATGATCATGACACTTGATCACCCGGATCTGGATAATTCCCGCTTTATTCGCCGGTTCGCACCTATATCACCACACACTACTGGATCCGCGCGCACCTGCGCAGCCTGCCATCATTCTTCAACTACGCTGGGTCTTGGTAAAGGTAAATTACAAGATACAAAAGGACAAATCAGGTTCGATCCAGAAATGGAAAAACTGGTTGATGGTTTACCGGCCGATGCATGGACAGATTTGCATCAACAGAATTTTAATGAATCCAGTTATCCGAGGCCTTTCACCAACCATGAAATTGAACAAATCTACCGGGCACTACCTCACTAATCGCGAACTATTTTTTATGAACAATTAGCGCATACCTGATTGCGGCCATTTTCCTTGGCCTTGTACAGCTGCTTGTCTGCACGCCGCATGAATTCCTGTATGGTTTCGCCGTGAATATGCTCGGCGACACCGATACTGATTGTGACATTAACCATGTGGTCACCCACTGACAAACCCTGCTGTGTAATATTTGCTCTAATCCTTTCTGCCAACACCTGGGCATCCTCAATTCCGATACCCGGCATAAACATCATAAATTCATCCCCCCCATACCTTATCGTAATATCACTTGCTCGCACGTGGTGAAGCAGATGTTCCCCCACATAACGTAATACATCATCACCGATAACATGACCATGTTGGTCATTAATCGTTTTGAAGTTATCAATATCAAGCACAAATAATGAAAGCCCCCCTTCAGGATGCCTTTCATGTGTTGCCAATAACGCAGGTACCGATTCATTCATATATAGACGTGTAAAGGTACCTGTCAGCGGGTCCCGGATTGCGGCTGCCAGTTTTTGGGCCCGATACGATTCTCTCACGTACATAATGTAAAACAGCAAACCCAGACTTAGAACGATCAAAAAACCAAGCAGAGCATATAGAAAGATACTTCCACGATAAGTCTCCAATGGAAGATAGGTTTCTAATGTCCAGCCTGGTCCTGCCAACCTGGTACGATGTGAGACGTACGCCTGCGGATTATTGTCACCGATATGGACCCGACGATAGATATCACTGATTTCTTCTACCGGATATATAGGCAGTGGCGAAAAATCACTCCCCTCATATTTTCTTGCCTGCTTCAGCCTGTCCAGTGCTTCTGCAGAAAGCGAATTTAATGGCCTGTATAACCACTCCTGCCTGGATGAAAGAAATGCAATCCCATCATTATCAAATAACGTAACATCAATATGATTGTTTAAATCGCGAAATAAATCACTGAGTGCTATCTTGACGACAAATACACCAATCTGATGATTGTTGTCACTAATGGGTTCAGCAATATAGTAGCCTAGTTTTCTTGAGGTAATACCAATTGCAACATAATGGCCAGTTTGTCCAGCTTTGGCCTGCTGGAAATAAGGACGGATACCATAGTTCTTACCGACAAATGAAGATGTCTGGTTCCAGTTACTCGCGGCTATCGTATTACCCTGCAAGTCCATAATATATGCTGCAGCCAGGCCTGACTGTCTGGCAATACGTTCGAGTTCGATATTAGTTCTTTGAATATTATCTGCGTCTGGCTGATTCAAGGATTGAACAAATCCTTTGTGAAACTTGACAACTTTAGGGATCAAACGAAAACGATTCAGCAGTGCAACAACCTCAAGCTCAAGTGCATCTGCGTATTCTTTGGCATCATACTGCGCTTTGTTACATGAAATAGAATGCCCGTAGAAATACCCCAGACCACCACCTGAAAGTGACAGCAACAATATCAAACCCAGCAATATATTATAGAGGTTTAAACCATATTTATGGCGTTTGGGAATCTAATTAAAACCAGGTAGCTGTCAGGGAATGACAAACACCTCTTAATGGATAGGTTAGTTATTTACTGATGATTAGTCGCGGACAACGTTGAGGAATTGCTTATACGGAAGCTGATTTTGCCGCATCAAGAATTTTCAGGATTTCATTCTGACTCAATACACCCTCAACCTTATGTAAGCGCGGTTCATCGCTATCTGTACTCATCAAGCCGAGCTCATCTGTACGTTCTTCCTGGAAAGCCATCTTATCTGTGCTTTCTTCTAACAGTTCTAGCTCATCCGTACGTTCTTCCTGGAGAACCATATCGTCTGTGGGTTCTTCTGTTAAATCGAGCTCATCTGTTTTCTCTTCCAGGAGCTCCATAGCATTCATGTTTGATTCTGGCAGTTCAAATTCGTCAGTTTTTTCACTTAGGACATGAGACTGATCGACTTCCGGCATTTCAAAATCACCAACTGTATTCATCACAGAAGCAATGTCATAGCAGATGTCTTCAGACACTTGACGAAGACGATCATCAGGCACACCAAATTCTTTCAGACGAGCTAAATAGACGCCGGCAATTTCATTGCCAATCATCCTTTGCAGGTCTTCATAAGCTGCTGTTTCTTTGAACTGGGTCACAATATTGAGTCTATTCGTTGCTTCAATAGGTTAATTATGGTTGAACAAACAAAAATATTCCGTGATGTCCATCACGTGTTTCAGAATTAATGCACACGTTACACGGGCGTGATTTCCGGTGATGGAATTGAGGCCGACTGCTTACCCTTTAACTGGGGAGTACGAACCCGCTTTGATGTTGCCGCTAACTAATTATCTGTGGTGAAAAGCACCTGATGAGCAACATCGCCAGGGGACAAACTTTTACTATCAAGATAATAGGCGATAGACTTTCATCCACGTCTACTAAATCGCTATCTGTTCCAAATATAGTACACAGAAAAATCTCACCTGGAGAAAATAAAAATGGAAGTCGTTAATGATGCCGTGAGCTGGCTTACGGAATCGTCTGGGGTCCCGTAATGCTGGTATTGATCCTGGGTACCGGGGTATTTTTAACCGCGGGACTACGATTCATGCCGCTGCGTAAACTCGGATATGGCTTCTCCATGCTGTGGAAAGGGCGTGATAGCCAGGGTGCTGGTGATATATCCCCCTTCAACGCCTTAATGACATCACTCTCCGCAACGATCGGTACCGGTAATATCGCCGGTGTTGGAACGGCTATTGCAATTGGTGGACCCGGTGCCGTGTTCTGGATGTGGTGCACCGCACTGGTAGGGATGGCAACAAAATATGCCGAAGCCGTGCTAGCGGTCAAATATCGTGAAACCGACGAAGAAGGCAACCACGTGGGCGGGCCAATGTACTACATCAAGAACGGCCTGGGAAAAAAGTGGCAATGGCTGGGAATGGCCTTTGCCATCTTTGGTGCCATCGCCGGTTTTGGTATCGGTAACATGGTACAGGCCAACTCCGTAGCGGATGCCGTCAACACGAACCTGGGCATTCCGAAGCTGGCAACCGGAATTATCATGGCAGTGCTGGTCTTTCTGGTCCTGATCGGTGGTATTCAACGTATTGCACAGGTCGCCGGTAAACTGGTCCCCTTTATGGGCATTGCCTATGTACTGGGTGGCCTGATCGTCATCCTGGTCAATATCACAGCTGTACCCGAAGCAATCATGTTAATCATCACATATGCCTTTACCCCATCCGCTGCAACAGGCGGCTTTGCGGGTGCAGCTGTCATGGTTGCTATTCAAATGGGTGTTGCCCGCGGTATCTTTTCTAACGAGGCTGGTTTGGGCTCTGCACCTATTGCCCATGCCGCTGCATTTGGACTTGGTCTGCCTGGAATAGGCGAATGGATCGTTACCTTTGGCTTAATCATTTTTGCCTTCACCACCCTCATGGGCTGGAGTGTTTACGGTGAGCGTTGTGTAGAGTATCTATTTGGTGTGAAGTCCATCATGCCTTTTCGCATATTATGGGTACTGGCTATTCCCCTGGGGGCAACGGTTAAACTGGCTTTCGTCTGGTTACTGGCCGATACACTAAATGCACTGATGGCAATACCTAACCTGATTGCCCTGTTATTACTAGCACCCGTCGTGTTTAAGCTGACAAAGGAGTATTTTCTGAACCGTCCTAACCACAGATAGACTGTACAGATGTTTAATCAATATATGTTAGTCAAGTAGTCTACAATGCCCATTCCCAGTTCATGTCTTTCCATTAGAATTATCTAACTGCATGGTTACGAGCAAAACGCCTATATCTTTAATCTGTGCGAAAGCCTACGGAGCTTTGTACTTTCTTCTTGTAATTACAGGCATACTCCTTACGTTGCATTGGCCAGAAACCAGCCTTGCAGATACCCAGATATCAAAATCTGACCCACCACCTTTTAACTTAACAACAGAAGAAAAAAACTGGCTGGCAAAGCACCCGGACATCAAGGTGGGAATTATGGATGACTGGCCACCCTTTGATTTCATCGACAAGTACGGCACACCGAGCGGTATTGGGGTTGACTACATCAAGGCGCTCAACAGGCGTCTGGGCGACACACTTACTTTAGTCCCAGGAGCATGGAAGGATATCTATGAAGATGTAAAGGAGAAACGACTTGATGCCATCATGGATATCACTCCCAAACCAGAGCGTGAAGGTATTTTTAACTTCACAACACCCTACCTTGACGTACCTCATGTCATCGTTGCAAGAACGAACACTCCTTTTCTGAGAAATGAGGATGCACTGACAAACAAGACTATTGCCCTTGAAAGTGGCTTTGGGAATGTTGCATATTTTAAAAATAATTATCCCAATGTAAGCATTAAAGAATATAAAAATACTCGTCTTGCACTAGGCGCGGTAGCAAGAGGCGAAGTTGATGCTTATGCAGGCAACCGAAGTGTTGCCTTGTATATTATGGGCCAGGAGATCATAACAAACCTTGAAGTTCATGGGCGACTACGGAAAAACGGTTCAATACTTGCCATTGGCACAAGAAAAGACTGGCCGACACTGGTAAAAATACTTGACCGCGCACTGGCTGATATTAGTCAAAATGAAATCCGTTTGATTCAGGATCGCTGGGTAGGTAAAGACAACACTTCCAAACCTATCAACATTACAGATAAGGAACGTGACTGGCTCAATAATCACCCATCAATACGCATTGCTTTCGACAAGGATTACCCACCTTATAGCTTTCAAAATGAGAAAGGAGAGTTTGCTGGCATAGCAGTTGATATCGCCAGGGAATTAGCAGAAAAGATCGGGTTAAAACTTGATATCTATCCAAACGGGCAATGGAAACAACTTTATGCTGCATCCCTGCAGAAAGAGGTTGATGTCATTGCTACGCTGGTCAATCGTCCAGGCCGTGAAGCGTCATTTGAATTTACCCGACCATATCTTTCACTTTCTCAATATATCATTACCCGAAATGAAGACTTGAAGGCCACTACCGACAAGCAGTCACTTCTTGGAAAGACCATTGCACTTGTTGAAGGTTATTCGACCACAGAGCTATTACTGGAAGAAATCAGCGACATAAAGCCTTATTTCGTTTCAAGTCTGGAAGAAGCGATTCATGCGGTCTCGACAGGAAAAGCACAGGCAACGATAGGTGATATTGCGATGGCAAACCATATCATCACTCAGTCAGGATTAAACAATCTTGGTTTTCCGATGCTTTACACCAGGAGCCAGGCCAAACAACGGTTCGGTATACGCAAGGACTGGCCCGAGTTGGCTACCATAATGGATAAGGCGCTTGAATCCATTAGTTACCGAACATTAATGGCGATCTATGCGCGCGGGAGCGTGCCTGAAGTCGTCAAGCCTGAAGCCGGGTTCCTTTCAGTCATTGACGAACTCACGGAAAAAGAAAAAGCATGGCTTGAGTCACATCCAGTCATCCGGCTAGCTTCTGACTCAGCCTGGCTACCCTATGAGGCGATAGATGGTAAAGGTCAGTTCAGTGGCATAGCTGCAGATTACATCAAGCTTATCGAGAAGCGACTAGGTATCCAGTTTGTTCGCTCACCTAGAAAACCCTGGAACGAGATCACTGAAATGCTCAGAAACAAGGATCTCGATGTTTTCACCTGCGCTATGGAAACCCAGGATCGAAATACTTATGCCAAATTTACACGACCGTACCTGTCTCACCCCATGGCGATCATTACTCGGGATGACGTGGGTTACATCGACGGTCTACCTGGTCTACATAACAAGACAATCGCAGTAGAACAAGGCTACGCCTCATGGGAAATACTGACGACTAACCACCCCGAGTTAAAGATACGACCATACACGGATTCTAAATCGGCATTACTTGACGTATCCAAAAACGAAGTATTTGCCTATATCGGTAATATCGCCACCATGAGTCATGTTGCAAGAAACCTGGGCATTACCAATATCAAGATTTCCGGACAAATCCCCTACCAGTTCGAACTCGCTATGGGCGTGAGAAATGACTGGCCTGAACTGGTACCAATACTGCAAAAGGCACTCGACGCAATCAGTCTGGAAGAAAAGAATACGATTTTACAAAAATGGATAGCCGTCAAGGTCCATGAACCAACTGACTATGCGCTGATCTGGCAAATCATCGGTTTAATCATTGTCATCCTGATTGGCATCCTTTACTGGAATTTCATACTGAACCGAGTCGTGAAGAAAAGAACTTCCCAGCTATTGCACCAGGCACATTTTGACTCGCTGACAGATTTACCTAATCGCTTCTTAATTCTTGACCGACTCACACAACTGATCAGTACAACACAACGTAGCAAGGACCAGGTTGCTGTACTGTTACTAGATCTTGACGACTTTAAAAAAATTAATGATACCCTGGATCACCAGGCTGGTGACCAACTATTGATTGAAACAGCAAACCGACTCAAGACCACCATCAGGTTTGGCGACTCGATTGGACGGCTCAGTGGAGATGAGTTTATCGTACTGATAGGTGGGCTCAGCAACCCATCTGATGTCAGCGCAATCACAGAAAACCTGATGGCTTGTTTCAACGAAGCCTTTCTACTAGATGGCCGAGAACTCAGATTAACCGTCAGTATTGGAATTGCCATATATCCCGGCGATGGAGAGGATGCTTCAGAGCTACTGAGCAACGCGGATTCTGCGCTCCATCACTCCAAGCAACTTGGCCGCAATACGTATTCGTACTTTACGGATGCTATGAACAAGGCTGTATCTCGACGACTGCTCATTGAAGAACATATGCACGGTGCACTTGATCGTGGTGAATTCGAAACGTATTACCAGCCAAAGGTCGCCATTGCGACGCAGGAGATCGTGGGCTTTGAAGCCCTGCTACGTTGGCATAACCCGGAACTCGGTGAGATTTCTCCCTGTGAATTTATTCCAATAGCCGAACATAATGGGCTGATTATATCTATTGGTCAGTTCGTGATGAAACATGCACTGGAAACCTTTGCATCATGGCAACAACAGTATGGACAGTTGTCCTCAATTGCTGTCAACCTGTCACCACGCCAGTTTCGTGACCCAGACCTGGTTGAATCAATAAAGACTACCGTGCAGGAATCCGGGATCGCCAGTCACTGTCTGGAACTTGAAATCACAGAAGGCGTTCTACTTAGCGAACAGGCCTATATTGATGATACCCTGGCTGCCATAAAGCAATTTGGAGTACATATTGCCATGGATGATTTTGGCACCGGCTACTCGTCCTTGAGCTATCTTCGTAACTATCACTTTGACATTATCAAGATAGATCGGGAGTTCGTTGACGATATTGCCGTCAACCAATCCGACAAGGAACTGGCTAGCGCTACCATTGCAATGGCACATAACCTGGGATTGAAAGTTATTGCAGAAGGCGTTGAAAGTGATGACCAGTTGGCCGTGCTGACTGCCGAGGGATGTGATTTGGCACAAGGGTATTTGTTCAGTAAACCTTTGCCAGCGATAGAGATCACCAGAATACTTGAAAAAAATATCTAATAGAATCAAACAGGTTAAGACATTTTTTGTATGAAGAATGTTAGTTTATATTGGTAACAAGCGTCACAGGCTCTTCTGTAAATTCTGGTCGGGTGTGCTTCAATAACCCATATTCTGATCCATACTTGGGTGATGGAAAAAAACATCACGTACTCACCGCCAGACGATGATTGTTTCAGGGTAAGTCATTTTCCAGGCAAGTCCGGAACCTACATGCCATCGCCTGAATACCACATCAGCACACCTACGGATGCCATGCACCCGGTACTGAATCCCGATAACGAAAAAATCAGCGAACTAATCAGCCTGTCTGAACAGAAAGCTGTTAAATGGATTAAGGATCTGGATACTGGTGATCTGTGGTACTGGCCAGCATCGTGGGCCACACATGCCAACATAGCAGCCGAACTCAACATCAAAGATTACGATAAAGGGGTTGATGTAGATAACTAGTTGCTTTGCTAAAGATATCAAACACCTTCAGATAAACCGGATCGAAAAAAAGGGGGCCATAGGCCCCCTTCTTAGTTTGTCTGTCAGTAGAACTACAGCTTCTTTTTCAGAGTAAAGGCGCCGCGTACCTGGCCAGCCTTGTATCCACGAGCCTTATCCTGAGGATAAAGTTCGTCAAGCTTGGCTCTGTGGTCTTGGCATCTATATTTTCCCCATGACACTTTAAGCAAGGCATTTTTTCCAACGGTGGCATGACAATACCCTTCATGAAACGAAAGTATTTATCACCACCGTCTTCAACGATCTCGGCATAAGCCAGGGTATCGGGGGCCTCACCATTGGCACGGCGTTCCTCAAATTTCTTTAAAACCGCTGTCTCCCAGGTATCCGGAGCATTACCGGGGTTACGCAACTTAAGACTGGTTCTGGCTACATCCCAGCCAGAGTTCGCTGAATGTTTCGCCGTAATCGCCGGTGCCGTGCTGTTGCAAACGCTAATTGCAGTCACGGGACCACCAGCTTTCATGCCCTTGCCCAGTTCACCCTTTAACTCTTTAAAGAAAGCACCAGTGATCTTTTTGGCCTCAGCCTTATGTTTGTCCATATCAGCGCTTGCCGTGAACGGCAGGCAGCAAAGCATGGCCGTAACCATTAACTTCTTCATTTAATCCCTCCAGGGTGGTTATTTGTTAGTGAACTGCATGTGATATGCATTTTATAAACCGGCATTTTATATCCCGGCAATTAATGGAGACCATAATACAAAAGTATTAATTTCAACCGCAAGAAACTAATATCATATGCGAAATGTCACACGTTCAAACATTCCAAAAACAGAACTACCTGTACACTTCACTATTTTGTGAGGAGAACATCTGGCAACTTTGTAAATCACTTGTAACCGAGGGCATTAGCTTAAACCAACTAGATGTTCTCTTTCTATCAAGCCCCAAAAAACACATCGTTCTATTTAATCAGCAGTTTGTCGATCCAGAAAAACCCCTGACTTACGATTACCACGTGATACTGAAGTATCGCTCTCAGAACAATGGCATTCAGATATTTGATTTTGACACACGCCTGCCCTTTCCAGTCAGTTGGGAGACCTATCAACAAGCGTCCTTTCCTGACCCTGCTAGCCTACCCCCTGCTTACCAAATAATAATTCGTGAAATTCCTGCAATCGAATATCTGGAATACTTCACTTCAGATCGAAAACACATGGCACATCTGCCTGAGTCAGAACATCCAGATTATGCGTGTATTCGGGCCAGGGATCCCAACCGGAGTATTGATTTAAAGGATTACTGGGATATGAATAAAACAATCAAAGGCACTAGCAGGATTTACCCATATATTCGCCAGTGATCAGCATAAACCTTGAGTCCAGTACAACGACTTAATACACTTCGTAGTGACTCGAATGATAAGCAGCACTTCTGATTCATCTTCTACCGCTTCCAGGAATCGGTCTGATTCAACAGATACTTTTGTAATCAAGGCATCATCCTCTAAAAGAGAATAAAACATGGATTTATGCACTCTGGCACCTTTGGGTAACTGGTTCTTATTCTGCGGCATTGATAATGAATCAAACAATGTCTTTAGCCGGTTATCAATATCACCGGAATGATGCACTATCTCCCCACTAACCTGAGGGCGAAGTAATGTGATATCTAAATGGCAGACAAAGGACAGCTTTTTGCATACTAGCGGCACATAATCAATGCCATACCTTCTGATTCGTATACCATCATCTTTCTTTAGCAGTTCCTGGTAATCAATCAGTGGTTCATGCTCCCACAGGTTCTTTATCTGGTGGTGGAAATGTCTCCTGATCGCGTGAACATGTTCTTTGTTAGCAGCTTTCGACCCTTTTGGATGAAGGCTGCCTCTGTAAGTTAGTGTAAATTCCATCTGATATTCACAAAGATATAAGCATGCTTGTTAGTGCTTTGAAAGGTCTATTACCCCTTCACGATTGGCGTAGATATTCGGACGGAAGCCACCGGGATCGAGTTTTGCCTTTAGTAGATAAGGAATAGTCTTTTGCTTGTCACGTATCAGTCCTGTAATCAGGCGGATACTGCCGATGAGATCAACCTGGGCATAGAGCACGACATCGGCTTCACCATAGGGCTCTATGACTGGCAACTGGTTTGAGACCCCATTCAGCACTTCGTGCCCGGACAATTCCAGAGTATAGGATAGGCCCTGTAAGGTCAGTTCACTGGTGCTCGGGTTGGTAATGTGCAAACCAATTTCAAACCGGGGTGCCTTACCTTCATTCGGCGCTGACTTAAACGAATTAATCGTCACCCTCGGCGCTTCCTCATCACGTGTCAGGCCTGCACAACCAAATAGCCCAGCAACCATCACAACCAACAATGCAAAATGCAGAACTTTCATCAGTACAGATTCCTTTTTTGATTTTGGATTCACTTTTCTGTAATACGGTACCGAACAATCCGATCATTATAGGTATCTGCAAACCAGACAGTATTACCTGAAATTGTTACACCCTCTGGCCGGTCAAAATACCTGGGGCCAAAGGTACTATGTGAACCACCCAGTGTTAATAACAAAGTAAAGTCATGCGCCAATACCTTGATCTGATGGCTATATTTGTCCGCCACATACAGGCGACCAGCGCTATCAAAATCCAGGTAACGCGGACCATTGAAATGATAAGGCGCCCCTTCTAATACTTTAAGTATTGTTAAATCAGTAGAAACATTCACCAGGCGATCATTGCCCGCATCAGCAACCCATAAAGATCCATCAGGTGACACTACAACATCGTGAGGCCCCGAAAACCCTCCCAGCTCGGCAACAACCTTGCCATTCTCATAAGCTACGATATTGCCAGAAGCAGCACCGGTCGCATAAATTCGGCCATCAGGATGAGCGACCACACCTTCAGGTCTGCTAATCGAGTCAGAAAGTTCACCCACCAGTTTTGCCTTCAAGCCATCCATCTCATAAATGGCAATACGACTATTTCCTGTATCGGCAACGAGTATGCGACCTGTTACATCAAACGCAACATCATGAGGTTCGCTCACTTCATCAACCGCAAAGCTTTCTATAAACTGTAAACTTTGAGGATCAAGTACGGCAATACGGTCATTCCCATTATCAGCAACAAATAAATAGCGTTGATCGCTTGATATCAGAACATCATGGGGATGTGCATAACCTGTATCTGAAGCTGCTTCATAGGTCAGGTCAAAGGCATGCACATGCATGCTCACGAGAAACTGTAGAAGAAAAAGAACAGTAATGTTCTTCATGTGTGGGCGCTTACGCTGGACAAGGTCTCAGATAGCAACTTCATCAACTGTTTGTGTGATATCAGGTGCTACCCCTTATCTATAGCGGCTAAAGAATCCTGGGCGTTTTAATTCCTGGATTTCTATACAGCGGTAAAACCGCGCCGGGCCAAACAGGCGTTTCTCCGCACCACAGATCAATTGCATTGCTTCTTTTTCACCAGCGCTGTACCGGGACAAATCAGGCTTTTGCGGTAGCATCTTCAGTTCAGTCAGGCGCTCCCCGATGCATCGATAATAATTTGCCGGGCCAAATAAGCGTTTTTCAATTTCACAGGATTCTTCGAGGGCTTTTCCTTCAAAAGGGCTAACCCCGGACAAATTTGGTCTCCCCGATAACTGAGCCAACCCGGTCAGCTGATTGCTGATACACCGGTAGTACACAACCTGACCATACAAACGATTGCTGATACTACATGCCTGTTCAATGGCGTCTCTTTCAAAATCGCTGACACCAGATAGATTAGGTTTTTCCGAGAGTACCTCCAGTTTTGACAGTCGGTCCTGGATACACTGGAAATATGCCGCTGGTCCATACATCTCGTTATTAATACGGCACTTCTCGTCAATAGCATGTGCTTCGGCAACACTAACCAAACCTTCAGCCCGTGCCTGACGTAAAGACATATAATTATCCGCAACCGCTGGAATGCTCGTGGCAAACAATGCAACAGCAACCAATGAAAACAGGAATCCAGTCCTGAGGCTGTTGTGAACAGGTTTCATCAAATCATCTCCACTCGTAAATCATCCAACATAATAGAAATCTAGCATACCTGTCCGGTAGATATAAATAACCTGATGACGATGATAATAGCTAACTGACGCCAAAATTGTTTTTTCTGCTTGGTAGACGCGCCCATTTGCACTATCGTATATAAATCTGTAACCGATAAATAATAAGGGGATTATTATGATCATCAAGATGAAACAACTGTTTATGCTAGGCATTGCCGTAATAATTGTCATGCCTTCCGTATCATTAAGCGCAGAATCAGAAGACCTCATCAAGTACCGGCGCGGCGTCATGAAGGCTGTTGGTGGACACATGAGCGCAACCTCACTGATCGTGCGAGGCAAGGTGCCCTACAAGGGGCAATTAAAGCAACATGTCAGTGCAATGAAGACACTGACCAGCGATATCCCTGCCCTTTTTCCAGAAGATTCTGATTTTGGTGAAACCCGCGCCAAAGCAGAGATCTGGGAAAAGCCAGATGACTTCGCCAAAGCGTCGAAAGCATCCAATGATAGTATCGCCAACCTCCTGAAAGCGGTTGAAGGCGGTAATAACAGCGAAATAATGGCTGGCTTCAAGAAGGTTGGTGAGGGTTGTAAAGGTTGCCACAAAAACTTCCGTGAGAAGGAATAATAGGCAGATCCCAGGTTTTCTATAACCTTTCTAGCATGCATCGCTGGATCCTGGCATTACTGTTATGCCAGCTTTCATTTCCCGTGATTGCTGGTGATCAGAAGCAACTGGTACGCAAGGGTGAATATCTGATCCGTGCGGCTGGCTGCGTATCCTGTCATACCGACCATAACAATAAAGGAGATTACCTGGCGGGCGGGCGTGAATTTAAAACTGCATTCGGCACTTTTTATTCGCCGAACATTACATCAGATCCAATCTATGGGATTGGAAACTGGTCTGAAGAGGACCTTGTACTGGCCTTGCAACAAGGCGTTGCACCTGATGGCAGTCATTATTACCCGGTGTTTCCCTACACTTCTTATACAAAACTCCGAAAAGCCGACATTCGTGCCATGGCTGCCTATCTTCAAACCGTGAAACCAGCCGCTGAGCAAAATCGTGAGCATGAAACGCCATGGTATCTATTTCGCTGGGTGATGGCGGTGTGGAAGTGGCTGTACTTTGAACCGGGTGAGTTCGTGCCCGATGCAAAACAGGACAGTCTGCACAATCGAGGTGCCTATCTGGTGGCTATCGGGCACTGCACGGAGTGTCATACACCCAGGGATGACAAAGGTGTACTGGATAGTCAGCGATACCTGGCGGGCGTCAAAAACGGCCCTGATGACGAGTCCATACCGAACATTACACCTGACAGGGAAACTGGTATTGGTCAATGGAGCCAGAGTGAGATTGGTTACTACCTGAAGACTGGCGAACTGCCCGATGGAGACTTTAGTGGCAGCTTGATGGCAGAGGTTATTGATGATGGCACCCGCTACCTGAAAGATGATGACCTGAAATCAATAGCGCTGTACCTGCGTAGTCTCTCGCCTATTGAGAACAAAGTATTCATAAAAAAGAAGAAAAAAACAGAAGAAGATGAATGGTAACGTCTCTGGTTACTCACTATACGCCACGTACATACGAGTGACATCGCCGGTGGAATTTATCTGAGTTTGAACACATTAACTCTCTGAGTCAGTCAAGTGCCTTGCTAATTCCTGGTGGGAAGCAAATAACACCGCCCTGGTTCATATAGAGGTCATCGGCACGATTAAGCTTTAATGGTCGACCATAATAGTCAGTAGCAACTGCATTTAGTACATGGAAGATCGCGGCGGTCGCTGCAAAGTCCCACACACATCCACCCCCTTGCGAGGTCTTCGGCAACTTGAAGTAGCAGGCTGGTGAATGTTCCAACACCCAGCATGCACTCATGACCGCACCACCCTGTTTGTCGATCATCTTCACTTCACTAAGCCCCAGCTTATCGCCTAGCCGCTCAAGCGACTGTTTCATTGGCGGGTATTCGCTTCTCTGCAACAAACTGCGATCACCAATCAGTGTCAGCACTTTGCCTTGCATCGAATCATTAACTGCCGGTGCCCAAACTTCGCCGTTGCGCCAGACACCCTGGCCCTGTATCGCCGAATAACAGGTTTGTGTTACAGGATCGTAAACCACGCCGATGACGGGTAACCCTGTGCGGGATATCAGTGCAATCGAGACTGCGTACCCGGGGGTCGACTCAACAAAACAGAGTGTGCCATCGAGTGGATCTATACACCAAAAGTAGTCCTTTTCCAGCCGTGACCCGTCGTCAATACTCTCCTCAGTTAACAGGGCAAGATCATACGACTCACAGGTTGGCTGCAGGCATTTCAAGATGGTTGCTTCACAGAGCAGATCCACCTCGGTCACCACCTGTGCCGCCAGGCTGTCTCCACCACTTTTATATTGCACGTTGACGACCTTATCGGCATGTTCGGCAATCAACTGCCCTGCCTCAGTCGCCGCCGAGATTGCTACTTGATGTAGCGATAAGAGATCATCTAGCGATAACTTCATAGGGTCCGTAAATCCATCTGCGCCACCACTTCCTCGGCGAGTCGCTCGCTATAACCATGAATTTTCCAGTGGCCGGGGCTCCAGCCTTTGACGAAGCGGTGAAAATCCGTCCATGCAAGTGGATATAACCTGTACCACTCCTGTATAACCAAATAGGGGTCAATATTATTACCACGTTCTATCAGGGCTTGTTTTAGCTGAGTAAAGTAATAATCGAGCAATATTGTCTCATACTGCTCGCAATCTTCTTCGTAAGGACAACTACCTATAAAGTAGGCCACATCCTTCATGCCACAGCCACCACCAACATACTGAAAGTCAACCGCGGCCACCTGCTCACCCGTTTTGGAAAAGCAAAAGTTAGCCAGCTTGGCATCACCGTGAACTAACGTCTGGTAACGAGCCGAACGTAACGCCTGATCAATAGCCTGGGCTGCTGCCTTCAATCCATCATCCTCAAGCGCCACCAGCTCGTCGGGCCGGGTATCCAGATGCCAATAAGTGCCTACTTCCCAAAGCCCGGCAGGTGCCTCGCCAATAAAGATCGCATGAAAGTGAGCCAACCAACGTAGACAGGTCTGCATCTCTGCCATTGAAACTGAACCCTTGCGTACCGGAAAACCACTGGCATCAAGATTCTCAAACACCATCAGGAACTCATCATCACTTTCGTCCAACGCCAGACAGTGAGGCACGCGGCATGCTTCATCGCATCGATCTGCATAGTTCCGGTACCAGGCACTTTCTACATCGTAAGATTTTATTTTCCGCTGATGTGAAAGATCAGTATTCCAACCGCGTGGATGATGCGCCTGGTCCGGCAATTTCACATGCTTGATCACCACCCGCTCACGATCGCTGCCACGCAGGCCGTAGCGTATAACTTTGCCGTAACCACTCCAGAAGGTTTGAATATCCTCGATATGGAATATCTCGGTCGCTCCAGCAGCTTCGCGGGCAACTTCCTGGAAATTATTATTCATGTCTATAGGTTACTAATCAATCCAGTGATAGCGGAACATGCTACATGGTTTCTCGCCATATACATTTATCCAGGTTAGCGATTACTGATCCACAGCACTTGATAAGGCTGGAGTGTGACGCAGCGGATCAAATCATTATAAACTTCACCGCCAATCAGATCATGCCAGGTATCCGTAATCACAAGATTGATATCCGACAACAATAAAGTCTGCTCTTCCGAGCTGACATTATGGATACAAAAAATGCTCTGCCTTCGATCCATACTTTGGCGCCAGAAACCAAACAGGCTATCACCCAATTGTAATGTGAACTGGGTTGCATTGGGATGAAAGGCTGATTGTTTCCGCCGTATGTCGATCAATTTCTTAAGACGATGGAAAATAATGTGATGCTGGGATTGCGGGTCATCAAGCTGCGCCCTGATATCTTCATACTGCCACTGATGACGATTGATCGATCGATTGTGACCTGTATGTTCGACCCGTTCATAGTCATTCGTCGTCGCCAATAGACTATGAATATAAAATGCAGGTATGCCTTCAAGACCCAGCATGATGGCGTGCGCACAGACAAAGCGCTCCCTGCCCCATCGATCCGGGCCATGGATAGTACCCTGCAATGCATCAAACAATGCGATATTGATCTCATAAGCCTTACTACGACCACCTTTTTCTTTACGCCATGAGATACGTCCGCCAAAGTTATTCATCGTCTGGATAAACTCATCAAGTTCATCATCATCCAGCAGGCCCTCCGCTGGCCGCAAACCAATACCGTCATGTGATGCGATGAAATTAAAAAACGTCGTGCCATTTTGTGCCGGCGGCATACTCATCATCCACTGAACAAGGTGGGTACTTCTCTCCGTAATCAATGCATTCACCAGCAACGGTGGCAGGGAAAAGTTATAAATCGCATGTGCCTCATTGGCATTACCAAAATAGGACAGGTTTTCAATATTTGGAATATTCGTTTCGGTAATAATCATGGCATCAGGTACAGCATGCTCAATCAGTGTACGCAACAAACGTACAATCTCGTGTGTCTCCTCCAGGTTGATACAAGGCGTTCCCAGTTCTTTCCACAGAAAGGCAACGGCATCAAGACGAAATATTCTGACGCCGTTATCCAGGTAGTGCCGGATTATCCGCACAAACTCTTTCAGCACATCCGGGTTTTTAAAATTCAGGTCGATCTGATCATGACTGAAGGTACACCAGACATGCTTAACCCCATCGAGTGTTTGTGTCTCTCTTAGAAGTGATGTCGCTCTCGGTCTGACAACCTGACTGACATCGTCATCCTCATTTAAAGGAATAAAATAATCCTTGCCCGGGTCTACACCGTTCTTGAAGTTTTCAAACCACTGACTACGACTTGAACAATGGTTAATCACAAGGTCAGCCATCAACCGATAATCACCTGCAATGTCCTGTATATCTTCCCAGTCACCGAGCGCCTCGTTAACACTCATAAAGTTGATCACTGAAAACCCGTCATCTGAACACCAGGGAAAAAACGGCAAGATATGAACGCTACTGATAGTATCTTGAAGATAGGTATTCAAAAATTTCTCCAGTGTATGAAGTGGCTTTACGCTTTCTTCCTGGATCGTGTCACCATATGTAATCATGGTGATTTCACTTTCATCCCACAGGTTTTTATAGCTTTCGGCTTGTTCGCATTGTTGATCTATCTGCATGAACGCGATTAATTGATCTGCTAGCACTGCATTATCGACAGATGTTTCCACACCTGCATAGATAACATCGAGATGCTGCAATACTCGCTGTTGCAGTGCAGTGCTTAACTCACCCATTCGCGAAACCCTTACCCGCAATATTCCTGGTAGTCTGCTTCTACTGCATCAACCAGTCGATTCATGATATCTGGCACAGCACTGACGACACGGTTCCAGCATGGAATGAAAGGAGTGTCAGATGGTTTTTCCAGGAAAATTTTACCCGCTTCCAGGATGTTCTCGGCAAACATCTCGACCGCCTTTTCTTCTTCATGTATGTCGAAATCCAGCCCATTCATGATGGCATCATTGTTATAAGTTTCCACAAAATCCAGTGCGATGCGGTAATAAGTTGCTTTCAGCGTACGGAATGTTTCCTGGGAAAATACCTCTCCCTGTGTCGCCAGTTTTCTGAACAATGCCTTGGCAATATCAATTGACATCTTTGATAAACCGGCCTGCTTGTCCTCATGTGATATATCCTGGTGCTTGTGATCATAGTTATCCGCAATATCTACCTGGCATAAGCGGTTATTGGCATAGTTACGATGCATCTCTGACAGCACACCAATCTCCAGCCCCCAGTCGCTGGGAATACGCAGATCATTCAAGACAGCGCGACGAAAGGAAAATTCACCCGCCAGTGAGTAACGATAACTGTCCATGTAATTTAAATATTCACTATTGCCAATCACCTTTTTTAACGAGCGCAGGAGTGGTGTAACTAGTAAACGACAAACACGTCCATGGATACGGCCATCAGCAACGCGTGCATAATAGCCTTTACAAAATTCATAATTAAACCGCGGGTTTGCTACCGGATATATCAGGCGTGCCAATTGTTCACGATGATAGGTCACAACATCGCAATCATGCAGCGCAACCGACTCGGCCTGTCCAGATGCCAGCGTATAGCCCATGCAGTACCAGACATTACGCCCCTTGCCTTTCTCTTTTGGCGCCAGGCCGAGTGACTGCAATTCCGCATCGAGTTGTTTTAAACGCGGTCCGTCATTCCATAACACCCGATGATCCTGAGGCAGGGCCGAGAAGAATTTCAGTGCATGTCGATACTGCGCCTCGTCTGCCCGGTCCAGCCCTATTGTAATCTGCGTGAGATAGGGGACCTGCTGTATTTGTTCAATAATCTTCGGTAATGCCTCGCCTTCCAGCTCGGAAAACAGCGATGGTAGTATCAGCGCCATGGGTCGTGTCTGATTAAAACTGACCAGCTCGGTTTCTAACTCATCAAGCGGTCGGTCAGACAAATTATGTAGGGTGGTGATAATGCCATTCTGATGAAAGTCAGTCATAGAAAATTCCTGAATCTGATAAACGTTTGATCTAATCTCACTGTAACCATTGACGCACACCCTCATTCCAGCCGGCAGGCCCCATTTTTTTACTGTACATCGTCACATCAAGATGTCGAAATACTGAGCCATCGTGGACAGGCGAGCGGATAACCAGCGAATCATCGGCCTGGGCCAACATACTTTCATCATTCTGACTATCCCCAATCGCCAGGCTGACTGGCTTCTGGCCGTCCTGGTTTATTACATATTGCTCCTGTAACCATCGAACGGCTTCACCTTTGTCACACTTACCTGAAACATGTAGAAAGCGTCCTCCCTGCAATACACTGGCACCCTCTTTCACAAGCGCCTGAATGAAAGCTTGCTGTTTATCCGTGCTACCCGTCCAGTGTACCGGCTCACCATATTCACGTTGCGCCGCCAACCGCGCCATGTCAGGTGCCAGCCCGGTTAATGCCATGATCGTGTCCAGATCCATCTTCGCAAACTGGTTAAAATCCCCGGCATAATCAGGTGCCAATGCAGCAATCAAGTCAAGCCATCGCTGGCGTGGTTCAGTAAATGACCGGACCCAGTATTCATCCTGTAACGTAACTGCTTCTGGCTGTTGTTGAAAATAACCGGCCGGCATGATGACAGCTGCACCGTTTTCAATAATGAAAGGATGATGATTATTCAGTTCCTTTCGCCAGTGCAATAACTCGGCACGCGTTTTACTGCTGACCAGAATCACCGGGATATGCTTTACCTCGAGTTCATCAAGCAACGCATCTGCCTCATGATGATGATAGTCATGATGATCCAGCAGTGAACCATCCATATCGGTAAAGATCACACGCGAGATCATGACAATACCACCGGCTGCGGACGGTCTGCCAACACCACCTGCCGATTCGCATCCAGTTGATAGCGATAGTTAACACGAGCAGGTAACGTCGCCAGGGTATGTTCTGTGAGTCGCTGATAATACTGGATAAATCGTTTAACGTCTGACGCCGACATGAGCCGGTTCAGTGAAGCACCCATACCAGCGGATGCCTGTAAGCTGTCCGCCAGCTTGCTTTCCTGTTCCAGACGCCATTCAAACACACAATCAAACGAAGGTGCCTGCAGCATGATCCAGATATCTACTTTGTCATACAGCGGTTCATAGTAATCTTTGATCTGTTCATTGACGTAATGTCGCCAGACACCGTCAGGGTCTTCTTTCGATTCAAGAGAATTGACTGGCATATCCAGGTCCGCGTCATCCTGTACTCGGGTACCCAGACACCAGCCCTCCATAATCACAACGTCAACCGGTGCCCTGACCTGCTGCCATTCATGCTGCGGGCAACGATCATCGGTTGATTTGTCAAAACATGGCACGTGACACTCACCTGTTCCTTTCAGCAGAGCATCCAGAGTTTCGTTCATCAACGTGACATCATGCGTACCGGGAACGCCTCGTACGTTAAGCATTGGGTGCACCCTTTCAGCCAGGGTGCGCCTTTCAGGGCGGGTAAGATAAAAATCATCAATCGATAGATCGATCGAATGACATTGATATTCCCTGTTAAGTAAATGCGCCAGGAAGGAACTCAGTGTACTTTTACCTGATCCCTGGGCGCCGTTAATACCAATCATTAGCGGTCGATTGGCCTGTACATGGTAATCGGTCAGATCTTTAGCCAGTGGGCCATACCAGTCAGTCACCAGTTTGGCGAACTGATCGGGTAATCGCTGTGCTTCGAAATATTCGTGCAGCGACTGTCCCACCGTATTCTGTAACACCATACATGCACCCTTGCCATGAAGTATTCTAAATACACAGCAACATCTGTGCCGAATACATCACCCGAAAACGTGCATTGTAGTCTTTCATCCGCACTATTTCAGAGCAGATACCAGTTGCATGCCATATATTAGTGCAACGATGAGACCAATGGGCCTTTAAATCGTACTCATATAGAACACCTACTGGTAGCAGGCAACATTACGTCACATTCGGGTTTTCATCCCTGGCTATAAACACCGCCAGAAGGCCCCAGTTAGCGGCGGATTCAATCGCTGGGCTGGGTTAGCTAAACACCTGAGCCATCATTACTGTCGTAACAGGTGTCCATATACTTGTTACTAGTGAAACTGTCCTTGCAGACATATGGCCAGATATTTACAGGCATCGGTAGCAGTGAAGATCCCGTCCAGTTTGCCGTGATTGGTAATAACTACTGAACCAATTAAGTTCTCTGACATATAGGTAACGACCTCTGATAGCGGTGTACCCTTCTCCACCTGATACAGGTTTGGTGCGCTCACTTCCTCGACCTTCAATTCCCCAACTGCATCTGGATCACGCATGACGGATATAGCCAGATTAATATCGCGCTCACTGAGAATGCTGATTGGCCGATCATCTTCAACAACCGGAAGATGGCGAATATTGTTATCACTCATAATCTGCTGAGCAGTGCTAATCTTTTCCTTTGGACCTATACTCAGCGGTAATATTGTCATTACATCACCGATAGCCATTTCAACTGACATACGACTCTCCTTTATAATATGCAGTTCCCTTTCTGGTAAATACTAATCAACAGCCTCATCATCATTCGGGAGAGTCTGTTACGGATGGATCATTAGTTGTATATTTTACCAAAGCCTGATGTAGGGCATCCTGATAGACGAATGGTCCGCCGAGGGGCTCCCATCCATCTTCGATTAAACTGAGAACGGTATCTGAGGTCATTTTGCGAGAAGATTCGCGAATGATTTGGTAGTCAGTTATTATTTTAGTCATCGTTGGTTTCCTTGATTGCTGCTTGTAATATTCGATAAGCGGCGCCTGTATTTGTTTAAACTGAATCTTTAGATTTTAATGCCCAATCAATCATCGAGTATAGGAAAAATAAACGCCCTGTAGCAAGTTAAGCTAACCAGTCAAGACATCTTTTCTTGACCACTTTTCAAGAATACTGCTGAGAATTCTCTGAGATGTGACCGGCCGCTATACCGACATTCTAGTCCCTCACGTCAAAGCCTACAACGGGCGCTCTGTGGCGACAGTGTCCTGTCAGAATCAGGCGCCAATCATCAGATTAAGTCGCGACCATTACACTTAATGAACACCTGATAAAGTTATTTTTCTGTTTCTGGCGAGCAAAGACACTCAATCAACCGTTCTACCTGTTGAGTACAACAACCAATTCCCAATGTAGCATAGGTCTGTTTTTTAATCTCTTCTACTGTTGTAGCTCCGTTTGCGATGGCATTGATAATATCCATCTTAAGAACCTCATTACAGGTACATAAATTTCGGTCTAAATTCTTCTTAAGATTAGGCGGAAGTTTATCCAGAGATTTTGGATCGGGATCAATTTTCAAAGTATTGCTACTCTATCTAATCATAGGTACATCATGCACTTAGTCCGATTTATCAAGATCACTGACTGCTTGCATAACTGACCTGGAAACCACACTCAACGGCCACGGCTCTTCAATATTCTTTTTTAGCTCATTCGCACGCGCCTCATACGTCTGAAATGCCGCGTTGGCCTGCTCCTCTAAACCTTCTGCTCTGGCTTTATCCATCGCTGCCTGTTGGCATTGAGCTTTTGTTATGGGCACTCTTTCTACATAGTCTTTACTGACATTTTGGGTGCACTCACTGAACACAGTGCGTACCGAAACTAGCTGTGGGTAATCGTCCCAGGTCGATTCGGCTGTAACTTCAGCCTGCAACACCTGCTCGGCCACATTCATCATTTGAATAACCAGGGCGGTAATCAGGCAAAACAAGGCAAAGGCCACTGCGTACAAAAAATACACCACCTTACTCTTTCTCTTAATATTATTTTCACTGCCTTCCATGACTATATCCTGTCAATAATTCTCATCAATGATGTGTGCCCACATCCACGTGACGCCGCAGTATAGTGAATTTATGCTTGCGGGTTTGTACAAAATTGAGTGTATTGATGTCTGCCTCAGTGAAAGTTCATAGCTTATCGCATCCGCTCAGTGCCGATAAACGAGTTGTATCCCGAACAACCTCCTGGCCGGAAGGCAACTTTGTTCTCTGATTATGTATCCACGCCAACATATCCCGGATTACAACCTCACCCTGTAAATCGCGTGACAGCATATGATAACCATCGGGATAGAGTGCCAGGCGCCATCGAGGTGCAACCCTGTCCGGTAGATTGCTAAACATCTTGCAGAATGGTTCTGGCGGTATGATTTCATCATGTTCGCCATACAGGATTAATGTTGGTATTTTCAGCGCACTGCTATTGACCAGGGCGGCTTCCATGAGGTCAGTGAGTCCGTATATCGCATCAACACGTGTCTCCTTAATAATTAACGGGTCACGACCAAGTGCGCGCAGCATTTCATCATTATCCGACGGCGTAATATCAAGGTTCTCACCGGTTACTTTGTCTGCTGGTAACGTATGCGCAAGCAATCGCAATGGCACGGTTTGCCACCATGGCATAACTTGCCAGCCCCACACGGCTGGTGCCGACAAAATTACACCCTGTACGCAGGTTTTTTCCAACTGCTGCACTGCACTGAGTATGACAGCACCACCCATGCTCTCGCCTAGCACGAACAATGGCAAACCCGCATGTTTCTCACACAAAAGATTAACCGCCGTGACAAGATCGGCTTGCATTACCGTGTGCCCAGCCCAGATACCGCGCTGCTCAGTAGCGCCAAAACCACGCTGATCAAAGGCATAGGTTGTTACCAGATCATCAGCAAATGACCGTGCAGTCGCATCGAAGGCGTTGCTGTAATCGTTGAAACCGTGCAGTGCGAGCACCAGTGCCGTGGGTTCGTCTGTAGATTGCCATCTCTTTAGCGGCAACACATAACCATCTGACATAACCAATGTCTCAGAATCCAGTCTGGGTTGGCTATCGGGAGCATCAGGATACGTCTGTTTTTTTGGATAACTGCAAGCACTAAACAACAGAAGCAATACAAACTGGACAAAGACAACGAATAAAATCTTTGAATATTTATGCATGATGCGTGAAGCCTACCATAGGCTTTCTAATGATTAGTTCCAACGGCTAGCTCGCTTACTACAGGTTTCTGCTATCCCCACCTGTAATATTTGATAACTGACTACTCCGGCATATTAGGCGGGTCAAGATCATCATGATGGTTGGCGTCCTCTTCCAATTGTTGCAGGCGCTGTTCGATATGCTGAGAAAACCGTTGTTCATGCTGGTGCAAACGTTGCGCCAGTTCTATGACAGACTGATCAGTCATAGCTTCGGCAATATCCTGAAAATATTTCAGTGCACGTTGCTCATTGAATTGGGCTAGTTCCAGCGCCTTGCGTTCACTCATCAGGTAGTCTGTTGCGTCCATGTATTGCGGGTCATCGTCGCACTGCCAGTGAAAATCCCAGGGAGGAACCTGCGGTAGTTCCAGCCCCACGGCCAAATCTTCAATCTCCTGTATGGCCTGCCCGACCAACTGTGACAGCGAATGAAATACGGCCGCAGCATCAGGATTATTATGTGCCCGCAAACTATCAGCGCACATTTCCAGTTGCTCTTCAGACTCACACTTCAGTGCATGCGCATGCACGATGAATTCTTCCAGTGACTGGATAGGTGGCAGCGTCATATCCTGAACTCCTCCTCAATTTCTGTCAGTGTCGATCCTCCTACATGTATTGCCTGCCAGACTGGTTGCACGCTACGGTAGATCAACCCGCTACTCATACCATCATCGACTGCCAGCCATTGCGCAGCCTGCACCGGGTCATGCAGTGGTACATCCTCGGCCTGACGAACCTGATGTTTCCATTCTTTTTGTTCCGGGCGAAAAGTCGGACATGGGCTGAGCACTTCGATAAGCGCAAATCCGGGGTACTCGATGGCTTCTACAATCAACTTACTCATCTGGTTCGGATCACCGGAGAAACCGCGTGCAATAAAACCAGCACCCGCAGCCAATGCGATCGACAGTGGCTGGAATGGCGGAATACCAGTGCCATGCGGGGTCAACTTGCTCTTATCCCAGTCTGCTGCCGTGGTCGGTGAGGCCTGCCCCTTGGTCATGCCATACACACGGTTATCCATCACGATATAGGTCATGTCGATATTACGCCGGCAGGCATGCATAAAGTGATTACCCCCAATTGAGTAACCATCACCATCGCCACCGGCTGCAATCACGGTCAACTCTGGACGTGCGATTTTCAATCCTGCGGCCAGTGGCAGAGCGCGGCCATGGATGCCGTGAAAACCGTAGCTATCAACATAGGCTGGCAAACGTGATGAGCAGCCAATACCAGAGATCAGTGCCGTATTTTCCTTTGCCCGTTTCTTCCAAGCCAGTGCCTTTGTTATCGCGCTGAGCACGGCAAAGTCACCACACCCTGGACACCAGATCGGCTTGACGCCGGTTTTATAGTCCTTTGGTTTGATCAATACGGCATCAGATTCACTCATGCTGCTCTCCCGTCACGGTCACGACGATCTCGTTGGGACGTAATGGCAGTGGCCCCGGTCGAGCCAGACTACTGGCATCCACTGAGATTACGCCGAGGCTCATTAGATAATGATAGAACTGCGCGGTGTAATTTTGTTCGATCACAAGTATTTTTTTCGCGTTGCAAAGCGTGCTATTCAGCTGTTGTAGTGGTAACGGCAACAATAGTCTCACGGCAACAACATTCACACGATACCCCTGATCACGCAAACGTCCAGCTGCTTCACTTACGACACCGCTGGCCGAACCCCAGGTCAGTAGCAAGTAGTCAGCCAAGGTATCTTCCTCAGCGTCAATCTCGGCCCAGTGTTCACCATAGTCAGTATGTGCCAGCTTATTGTCGCGTTTGGCCAACTGCACATTATGATCTGACGCCATGGAAGATGGTGTGCCCTTTTCATTGTGCTCCAGTCCATCTGCGGTATACATGGCTTGCGGTGTACCGGGATCGCCATCGGTGAGATACCATCAGGCGTCAGTGCATAACGTCGATATTCACCGTCAATATCCTGGGCCGTTTGCAATTGCTCGGCAAGACATACCGCCCAATGTGTCGTGAATACAGCATCGTGGACCCCCAATGGCGCCAGTACCAGGTGCGACGCATCACCGTGCAGACCATACAGGGCCTGATTCAGATCAGCCTGTTCGGACTTGGTCGGAATACCGGTCGAAGGCCCGCCGCGCATCACATTAACAACCGTAATCGGGGTTTCACTGGCCACCGCCAGGCCTATGCCTTCCAGCATCAGGCTAAGGCCAGGGCCGGACGTCGCCGTCAAAGATGCCACCCCACCAAATGAGGCACCGATAATCATGTTGATCGAAGCCAGTTCGTCTTCGGCTTGTAACAGGGTACCGCCGACTTTCTCCAGATTCGGTGCCAGCCATTCCAGCATGTCACTGGCCGGAGTAATCGGATAGGCAGCTACAAAGCGCACCCCGCCACGCAGGGCGCCCAGTCCACAGGCCTCGTTACCACTAATATTCCAACGTTCACCCATAGCTACTCGCCAATTTGCTGTCAGCGGCTCCGAGTCGGGTGCATTCAATTGCATACCAGCTTCTATCGCTGCCAGAGAGGCTTCTATCACTGCCTTGCCCTTGCGACCTAATGTCTTTTGAATGGCCTTTTGCATGGTCACTATCGGCAGACCAAGCATGGCAACCAGTATGCCTAAACCCACCATGTTCACACGACCACCGTCGACGCTGACCGCCGTCTGTTTAAGTGGTAGCTCTACAAACGTGGCATGCTGGCTCGTAACCTCATCAGGTGGTTCACCAATCTCCGGATCGCTGATAATCTGGCTGGCCTCATGTAACGGAATTTCATCGATAAAGCGCCTTACCTTAAGCCAATCCAGGGCCAGCCATAGATCAAATACATCTCCTGGACCACGTAATTCATAATCAGCAAAACGCAGCATCACGGCCGACTCACCACCACGGATCTGCGGCCCGGCTGAACGTTGCATGAGACCATAAAAACCAGCCTGCGCCATAGCTTCCAGCAGGATCAGGCCGGTGGTAACCGCGCCACTGCCACCCGAACCGGTAATCGCGATAGAGATTTTATTGTGTGACGTCATGGCCAGTGATTATGACGCGACATCATTACTGATCAAGATAAAATAAATTTCGAACATTAGTACAGAACCGGCTGACCAACCCTGGCCACATCAATAACGAACCGCATCACGTCTGAGAGTAGTTTTTCATAAATCTCGTCTACTTCCCCCATGCTGGCATTCGCAGCAAGCACGACCGTGACTCCAAATGCAGACAGGTACTTTAGATCCGCCCGGTAACCTGGATCTATGCCATCATGCGTATACTTGAGTAGATTGGCATCCCACGGATTATGCTGCACATAAATACCCATACCATATGCAGGAGTCTGGAATCCGCTCTCTATAGTGCTTGTCATCTCGCTGCGCATTTCCGTACTTAAAATCTTGCTGCTTGCAAACAAGGCTTCAACGAACAAGGACACATCACCTGGAGTACCGTTAATACCGGAATCAGCAAGGCCGTAGCGGCTAAACCTGAAATAGGTATCGACGATATTGCCATCCTGCATCACGTAACCATGCACATGGCGCTTGCGTTTAAAAGGCTCGTTACCGTTATAGGTATGCTTCAATCCGAGTGGCGCCAGGATACGTTTGCGAATGTGCTCATACAGCGGCCGCCCCGTTGTTACCTCTATAATCATGCCCACCAGGATGTAGTTGCTATTGGAGTAATCGTATCGGGCACCCGGTATAAACAGCAACGGCATGTCATATAAATAGGAAACAACATCAGCGTGCGACCACTGCCGATGAGGCTCATTTTTGAATGCGGTTTTCCACGCTTTTGCATCGTTCTTGTAATCGTGTATTCCAGAACGGTGGTTGAGCAAATGTCGAAGCGTGATCACATTACTCATCGGAATCCTTCTGGTAACTGCCTGTGGCAACCAGCTGGTGATCGGCGTATCCAGCTCAAGCTTGCCTTCATCACATAACTGCAATGCAATGCTCGCGGTAAAAGTCTTGCCAAGGCTGGCGAGATACAGGCTATGTTTATCCGTCAACGGTTCACCGGTGCGGATATCCGCCACACCAGATGCCCCGGAAAAATCAATGCCATGCCCAGAGACCCGTAGTGATACACCCGGCAATCCACTTTTGACCGCCCCATCGAGTGATGACTGAAAATGAGAATTAACTAACGGTGATGAGAATACTGACGTGTGAAAGATTACCAGCAGACAAAGTAAGCCGGTCTGGTAGATGATTTTTTCTTTACTCATGACCCAGGCATATATCAAAGACCCGCTCTCAACATCTTGCGGCGCAGGAAGGCAATCTGGGTTTGCAGCGGTAATGATTTAGGACAAACATCATGGCATCCCAGTAGTGTCATGCATCCAAACACGCCCTCATCATCCCCCACTAGCTGGTAGTAGTCCCCGTCATCGCGTTTGTCCCTGGGATCCAGTCGGAAACGGGCTATCTGATTCATGCCCACGGCGCCGACAAAGTCCTCACGCATTCGCATGGTGCCGCAACCGGCAATGCAACAGCCGCATTCGATACAGCGCTGCAGTTCATAGATCTGCTCCGCCAGTTCCGGTTCCATGGGCGCCTCTATCGCACAGAGGTCTGTCGCTTGCTGGTCGTGGACCCAGGTCTCGAGCCGTTCACTCATACCGCGCATCCATTTGCCGGTATTAACTGAAAGGTCGCCGATTAATTCAAAGCCAGGTAGCGGCGCAAGTGTAATGGTTGCGGGCAAATCACTGGTCAGCGTGCGACAGGCAAGACCGGGGCGTCCATTGATCATCATCCCACAACTGCCGCAAATACCTGATCGGCAAACAAAATCAAACTGCAATGACGGGTCCTGGGTGTCACGAATCTCGTTAAGAGCCAGGAACAGGGTCATTCCGGCGGCCTCCTCCAGTTCGAACTCCTGCATCTGCGGCAGGTCACCCTCCTCCTGGGGATTGCAACGCAATATACGAAACAGGAGTCGCCTAGCTTTGGGATTACTTCCTGTTTCGCTCATTCTTCTTCTCCAAAACGCATATTGCGACACTGATACACACCCGGTAGCAAGTGCTGGTAAGGCATCAGTGCCTGCTGCACCTCTGCCCGGTGCACGTCGCTCATCTCACTACGAATGCGCTCCACCTCGGCCACTCGCTGGCTGGTTTCAGGATGCGCGATATGTTCTTTGGAACCATAACCCCGCCAGTCTGGCGGCATCTCCATCTGCATTACATTGAGATGCTCATAATCAAGTTCGGGCAGGGTCGCTGCCGGGTCCTTCCAGGTCGCTAGCGTGCGGCTCAACCACTGTGCATCATCACGCTGAGGATAATCCTGACGAAAGTGAGCACCTCGGCTTTCCGTACGCTGTAACGCGCCATAGGCAACGCAAAGTGCCACCTTTAGCATCCTGCGCAAACGGTAGGCACTGACCAGTTCAGGATTGGCACCCGGGTGCTTCACGCTGACGCTAACATCGCGACTACGCATCAGCAGTTCCCGCAACTCGTCAACCGCCTGCTGAAGTTTTTCACCATGGCGGAAGATACCGACCTTGTCGGTCATAATATCTTTCATGCGGTTGGTCAGTTCCAGTGCTGATTCACCACCGCTAGCACTGAGCAACTGCTTCAATCTGTCATCCTCCCGTTTCCAGAACTGACGCACCAGGCCGGTGGAGACATCCAGCTCGTTGGCGGAATCTTCACAGAAATCAGCAACGTTCTCCCCAACAATCATGCCGGCCACCACGGTTTCAGCAACCGAATTCCCCCCCAGGCGATTGAACCCGTGCATATCCCAGCAAGCGGCCTCGCCACAGGCAAAAAGCCCCTTGAGCTGAGGGCACTCGCCACGGTGGGCCGTACGCACGCCACCCATGGAATAGTGCTGCGCAGGGCGCACGGGAATGAGTTCATTGGCGGGATCAATACCCAGAAAATATCGGCATATCTCCTTCACTTCGCGCAGGTTACGATTGATATGTTTTTCACCCAGCAACCGAATATCCAGCCAGAGGTGCTCCCCGTAACGAGACTTCGCGCCGTGCCTCTGAGCAATGTGACGTTCCATGTGGCGTGACACCACATCCCTTGAGGCCAGTTCCTTCTTATCGGGTTCATAGTCGGGCATAAACCGGTGGTGATCACCGTCCAGCAACAGGCCACCATCCCCCCGGGCACCTTCAGTGACCAGGATACCTGCCGGGAAGATGCCGGTTGGGTGAAACTGGACCGCCTCCATATTACCCAGCGAGGCGACACCGGTCTCCAGCGCCAGCGCAGCACCCATACCCTCGTTGATCACCGCGTTGGTTGAGACCCGGTAGATGCGCCCGAAACCACCGGTTGCAATAACGGTTGCCTTCGCTACATAAGCGATGAGTTCACCACTGACCAGGTTGCGTGCAATGACACCCATGCAGCGCTCACCATCATGAATCAGCGACATCGCCTCGATACGCTCATGCACGGGTATCTGCTCGGCAATTGCCTGGTTACTCACTGCATAGAGCATGGAGTGGCCGGTGCCATCCGACACGTAGCAGGTACGCCATTTTTTGGTACCGCCAAAGTTGCGCGCCGTAATCAGCCCGTGGGTGTCATTTCTTTCCGTGATGGTGACCGTCTGTTCATTCATCACCACGTCTCGGTCACCGCGATCAACCCGGTTCCATGGCACACCCCAGGCCGCTAGCTCGCGTACCGCCTTGGGTGCGGTATCCACAAACATTCGAACCACTTCCTGGTCCGCACCCCAGTCACTACCCTTGATGGTATCCGAGAAATGGACATCCTCGTTGTCGCCCTTGCCCATAACGGCATTTGCCAGGCTGGCCTGCATGCCACCCTGTGCTGCTGCTGAATGAGAACGCTTGGCCGGCACCAGGCTCAGTACAGTAACTTCATGGCCACGCCGTTTGGCGCCGATCGCCGCCCTTTGACCCGCCAGACCGCCACCGATCACCAGCACATCGGTATAGATCGTCTTCATGATGGCAATCTCACTTCAACACGCGAAGAACGGGGAATCACTCCCACTGCGGTAACACTGTGATAACGCTCGCCTGCATTTTCCTCATGATCGATACCAATCTTCATGTAGGCCGCCAGTGTTGCCATCTCCAGCATCAGGAAGAAAACTATGATCAGCCACATGGCAACTTTCAGACGCCGCCTGCCTGCTTCGGGATTGGCACCCTGTAGCCAACCCCATTTAAGCGCCAACCGGTAAAGGCCAATGGTGCCATGCAGTACCACGGCAATTGCCAGGATCAATGAGAATGGCCAATGGCCATCACTCCATAGTCGGTCAGCAGAGGCATAGGGGCCTATTTGGTCAGGATGGAAAAACATCTGAAAAAGGTGTGCTGAGCCAAGAAATAACATCAGGAAACCCGTGTATACCTGGATGAGCCAGAGGCTGGTATCACTGTGCTTCATCACCGATTTATGCGCCAGAAAAACCTTGTACTGCTGATAGCTGGCTGGGAATTTCCGCAACGCCAGCACGGCATGTAGAACAAATAGCATCATGATAAAGGCAACTACCAGGGAGACGACCCATGGGTAGGACTTGTCGAACAGGTAATAACCCTCGAAGGTCCTGGTCACCATGTACATGGCCTCCTTACCGAACAAAATGGAGGATACGAAGAACATGTGTCCCCACATAAATAACGCAAGCAATAGACCAGACAGGCTCTGTGCAAGATCCAGCCGGGCGGGAAGCCGGCTTTTGCCATCCAACTGATCCAGCCCCACATCCACAGTCAGTGCCTTTTTATCTTTCATGCTTCACCCGGATTATTACTGAGTATGTCGCTATTCAGCACCGCTGCCACCTGAAACAGTAATCACAATAGAGATTTTATTGAGTTGTGACATGGTCAGAGATTATGACGCTACACCACCACTGATCAAGAGATAATTCAATCGACGAAGACAATGTGAACTATCAGGGTTATGGTGCCTCTATTCTTGACACCGTCACCCAATAATAAATCTAATCACGATATATGATGCAGCATTCACAACGAGCAAAATTACACTACCTGCTAGCCCTCTTTTTTATTTCGATATATGGAATACATGTCTGCCCATTTATCGAAGGACTGACAACAATTGAGCTAGCAACCCCCCTGATAATAATTGTTGGCCTTCAATATTTTCTTAGACACCAGTTAATACCCCGTGTGGTTTATAACAGCAACTACACAAACCAGGTCACAAGATCTTTCCAGCTTGAGTGGAGTCTGTTTCTGCTATCTGGTGTTCTCCTTACGGTTTCCAACAGTGTTATTTTATGACTTCCCCGTTGAGAGTGGCTTTAAAATGATCCTGGGATTCTCAGCGCTGGGATTCTTTGCGGCAACGGATTTGGCCCTACGCCATGAATACCTGCTCGCAGAACGTGTGCAACGTGAGGGAATAAAGATATCTCCACAGGACCATTATTTTCCACTCGTACGAAAGTTTTCATTATTTGCAAGCTTCTCTGTAGTTTTCCTGCTAGCCGTTTTCTTTTTACTGATTAGTAAAGACCTTGAATGGTTGTTACACGCCTCAAAGGATGTTTCTTTAGATAAGGCGCGCTTACTGGTAATGATGGAGTTTACTTTTGTCGGGTTAGTTTTAATCGCTTATATGCTGAATGTCATTTATTCATACGTACGGAATTTGAACTATTATTTCGGCAATGAGAATCGCGTACTGGAAGATGTTGCCTCAGGTACACTCGATAGCGATCACCTGGTAACAGTTAGTACACACGATGAATTTGGTGTGATGGCCTTACATACCAATACGATGGTCAAAACGCTGTACGAGCGTACACATGACCTGCAAAGGACACAGGATGTCACTATCCTCAGCCTGGCTTCACTGGCTGAGACACGAGACAATGAAACCGGCGCCCATATCCTGCGAACGCAGCATTACGTACGTGCACTAGCCCTGACCTTAAAGGACCATCCTAAATTTTCCGCTGAATTGGATGATGAAACTATTGAGCTACTTTATAAATCCGCCCCACTCCATGATATTGGCAAGGTAGGCATTCCTGATCATATTTTACTTAAGCCCGGCAAACTGGATGACGCTGAATTTGAAACTATGAAAACACATACAACACTGGGGAGTAATGCCCTTCTTGTTGCCGAACAGGGTCTGGGGGACACATCCTTCTTACGTTATGCACGTGAAATTGCCCAGACCCATCACGAAAAATGGGATGGTAGCGGTTACCCGGCCGGACTTAAGGGGGATGAAATCCCGGTTTCAGGTCGCTTAATGGCTGTCGCCGATGTTTATGATGCATTGATCAGTAAGCGGGTTTACAAACCGGCTTTTTCTCATCAAAAGGCAGTAGAAATCATACTTGAAGGCCGAGGCTCACATTTTGATCCTGATATTATCGACAGCTTTATCGCGATACAGGATGAGTTCCTTTCGATAGCCAATCAATACAGAGATGAGAATTTACCCCCTCTGGAGAAGTCCGCTTAAATTGGTCGCACATGGATACCGTCTTGCGCCAGACCTAATTACTCGCGGCTACAGTATTTTCCTGAATATATTCCTCTATCAAATGCGCAGGAACTGCACCAACCTGTTGCACCCTGAGTTCACCTTCTGGTGAGTACATAAGGAAAGTCGGTGTTCCAATCCACGTAGCGCCGGTCAGAAGTAAACAGGCTCGCTACATCTTCCGGCTCACCTATCAGGTTTGGAAAGTTAACCGAATGCTTTTTGATGAAGCCCTCTGCTTGCTGTTTTTTGCTTTCTCCATCAAGTGAAATACCAAGTACGCTCGCATTCCGATCAGAATGGGCGTTGTGAAAGTCAACATACTGATGCGCTTCGGCATTACAAGTGTGGCAATCTGAGGCCCACATCATAACGACCAGCCATTTTCCCTTGCCGGAAAAGTCTTCAATTTCCCCTGCCTTGCCTGAAAAGTCTTTTAATCCATCAGCCAATAACGGACCGTTGAAAACCAGCGCGCAAAATAATATTAAAAAATGTCTTTTAAAGAATTGCATGTCTCTCACCACTATTAACCAGACCATATGACGGTATAGACCGAAGAAAGTTCAATAATGGTGTGACCCTTCACCAAGCTAATCCATTTTGTGACATTTGACCCAAATCCATACATTCTGTTGAGAATGACTATATATTTAGAATAGAGATCACAATAACAAGTGGCTGAAATATGTCTGCCAAAAAAATGATCGCTGTCGGGTCACCCGAATCGTATATCAATCGCGAGCTGAGCTGGCTTAGCTTTGCACGCCGTGTCCTGGCATTGGCTGAGGATACTCACGTCCCCCTGCTCGTACGGGTCAAGTTTGCCGGGATTATGGGGATGCTCTACGACGAGTTCGCCATGAAACGGATCGGCGGACTGCGTCGCCGAATCGAGAAAAAAAGTACACGCATCTCCTCTGACGGCATGACACTGCAGGAGGAACTGGACGCCTCGCGCCAGGAACTACACCGCCAGTCAAAAAAGCTGCGCCAATTGATCGATATCAAATTGCGACCTGCCCTGTCTGAAGCTGGCATCCCAATTTTGGATTGAGAACAGCTCAATGATGAGCAAAAGGCACACATGAAAGATTACTTCCGTGATGCCATTGAACCAATCCTGACACCACTGGCAGTAGATGTTGGCCACCCCTTTCCATTTATCAGTAACCTGGGGCTTAACCTGGCAGTACAACTGAAAGACAGCAAACACAAAAAACCTCGCTTTGTGCGTATCAAAATACCACCCAATCGGCCCCGATGGGTTGAGCTAAACGGCGAAGGATATGTTCCACTGGAACAGGTTATTGCAGCAAACCTTGCACAATTGTTTCCAGCGGCAAAACAGATCAAAAACTACTTGTTTCGTGTTACCCGCGGGGCCAAGGATGACCCCTGGGAACAAATACCGGTCACCGATGAGGAACCTGACTTGTTACCCGGCAGTATCATCGGCATGGTCACCACCGAACTTACAGCGAGAAAGTTTGCTGGCGTGGTGCGCCTGCAGGTCAGCTCAGATATGCCAAAAGAAATGAGACTATGGCTAACAAAACAACTCGATGCCGATCCGGATGATATTGAAATCTGGGACGGGCTAATGGCATTAACGGACCTGATCAAGTTACAACCTGATGGCTACCCGGAACTGCGCGATACACCACATAAGCCGGTTACCCATCCGCGACTCAAACAACTGGACAGCAGCGACGCCGCCATCTTTGCCGAGATACGTCGCGGCAATATCCTGTTGCACCACCCTTACCATGATTACAATACCTCGATTATCCGTTTTCTACAGGCAGCGGCGCGTGACCCTAAAGTCCTGGCCATCAAGCTGTCTATCTACCGAACCGGCAGCCAGTCGGCCATTATCCAGGCCCTCATTGAGGCGGCCCGGCGTGGCAAACAGGTTGCCGTGTTTGTTGAGATTACTGCACGTTTTGATGAAGCACCCAATATCGCCTGGGGTGAGACCCTGGAAAAGGTCGGGGCTCATGTCGTTTATGGGATGGAACGCCTCAAGACACATGTCAAGCTTGGTCTGGTGGTTCGGGAAGAACAGGATGGCATCCGCCGCTATGTTCACGTATCCACCGGTAACTATCATGCAGGTACTGCGCGCCTCTATGAAGATCTCGGTATCCTGAGTTGCGATCCAGAACTCAGCAGCAATGTAGCTGCCGTATTTAATGAACTGACAGGTGCCATCGAAGCACCAGACTATGGACACCTGCTGGTTTCTCCACATAATTTACGCCAGCGGTTTACTGAAATGATTCAGCGCGAGGCCGAACACGCGCGCGCCGGTCGGCCTTGTGGGATACACGCCAAGATGAACCAATTACAGGACAAGCTTATTATCAAGGAGCTGTATCTGGCCAGTCAGGCCGGTGTACCGATTACATTGAATGTACGGGGCCTTTGTTGTTTAAAAGCCGGCATACCCGGGCTATCAGACAATATTCATGTCTTCAGTATCCTTGGCCGCTTTCTTGAGCATGGACGCATCTACCGATTTGAAAATGCTGGCAACCCAGAATATTTCATCGGCTCTGCTGACTGGATGCGGCGTAACCTGGATGCGCGTATGGAGACAATCATGCCAGTACTCGACACAAAGCTTCAAATAGAACTGGAGACAATCCTGCAAGTTTACGAAGACGACAACATAACGGCATGGGATATGTTACCGGATACCAGCTATGTCCGACGCACACCTGCGAAAGGAGAAGAGCCCAAACCATCGCAGGAAGTTTTTATCCAGCTGGCATCAGAGCTTGACAAGGAAGAAGCGTAAAACATAATAAACCAGAAATATCAGAATAATTTTCTCAGTGAAAATTCATTGGCAACATGTAGCACTCCTGCTAGCAATAGACATGGCTGCAGACTACACTCCACTCATGCAGCACTGTTCAGAATAAATAAAAATGAATCAAGCCAAAAACAAATTAGATAAACAACTTATCCAGAGGATTTAAAATGAAAAAACCGCTTCTCCTAGTTACTTCTCTTGCGGCAGTTGCATGCCTTCAATCTGTCGCTATGGCAGACAATTCTTTGAGTTTTTTCGTTACCAGTACTGGCGGAGGGGATGGTGCTAATTATGGAGGACTGCCAGGGGCCGATGCACATTGTCAGAAACTGGCTACCGAGGCCGGTGCTGGAAACAAAACCTGGCGTGCTTACCTTAGCACTAGCGGTAAAATTGATTTTAAGAACCCGAAAAATAATGTTGCTGCAATTCACGCTCGCGATCGAATCGGCAAAGGTCCCTGGCACAATGCAAAAGGCGTATTGATTGCCAGCAATGTTGAGCAATTGCACAGCAACAATAACATCAACAAAGAGACTGCACTCAGCGAAAAAGGAAATCCTGTAAAGGGTCGTGGCGACAAGCCCAATGAACATGATATTTTGACCGGATCACGCTCAGACGGTACCGCATTCTCTCCCTTTACTGATACCACATGTAAAGATTGGACCAGTAATGGCAAAGGATCTGCTGTGGTTGGCCATCATGATAAAATCGGACCTAATAACGATAACTGGTCAAAATCATGGAATTTTGCACATCAGTCCAAAGGCTGCAGCCAGAAAAACCTTCAAGCTACCGGCGGTGCAGGTTTGCTGTATTGTTTTGCTGAGTAGTACGACTTAGTGAGTTCACACAAAGGAGATAACTGAATGTTAAAGAAAAAATATGGGGTAGCCCTGGCCAGCCTTGCTTTAGCGGGTACTTACATGATCGCACAAGCAGAAGAAGCGCCACTATCTGTTAATGTCAAACGCCTAAGTCTCGAATCAGCACAACGTGTTGCCCAGGCAACCATAGATGAATGCCGTAAACAGGGGTATCAGATAAGTGTCACAGTGGTAGATAGAAATGGGATACCGCAAGTGATGCTGCGCGATACACTTGGCCCGCCCGTGTCAGTACCTATAAGCAAGGACAAGGCCTATACATCAGCAAACTTTTTTTCACCTTCAGGTGGGCTGGACCGTTTGAAGGACTCGCCTCTGTATAATCGCGACGGGTTGGCTCTAATGGCCGGTGCTGTAACGATTGAAGCTGGAGGATCGGTTTTTGGTGCAGTAGGTGTTAGTGGTGCACCAGGCGGTGAAATTGACGAAAGTTGTGCTAAGGCTGGCGTTGCCGCTATTACTGATGATCTTGAGATGGGTGACTTCTAATTAGGATGAACAGATGAGTCTCTATATTGGTCTTGATGGCCAGCTTGCCGACTATCAGGCTTTTGCTTAGAGCATCTAAATAGCTTATTTAGTCGAAAGGCTGGCTTACCGTATTATATCGCTTGAAAAGGCTGAAAGCGGGCTAAAAGTTGTCCAACTCTAGCCATAATTTAGCAATAATCTGTTCTCATTATTTGGTCCAGTTCTGGCGCATATAGGACATTCATACGACCCCTAAAGAGAATCGCAGCTTCTTATCCGCAGATTCCCTGTTGAAGGTAATTTATCTTTGTATTGCGCGGAAACGTGAATCAAATGCTCCTATATTCTCAATACGAATCAATGCATCGTAATATTCCTTCCCACTAAGTTTTTCCAGGTGCAGCATATGATCACCTACACTTTTGACAGTACCACTAATGACCTTTCCTGAGTCAAGCGTGACATTTATTGCCCTGAGTCAGAGTGGAATTGATGTGGTGCAAAGTGATCTCGGTCTCCCTGAGATTCAATTGCCAGAGAGAAAACAATGCGACAATATAAATTAGAATCAGCAGCAACAGGAGTTTACGAAACAGTGCGAAAAGCAGATGTTTTTTTACCACTGATGTCTCGCTTTTGTTCACAGTTTCCTTTTCCCTGTGCTCCTGATTAATCAAGTCATGCTAAGCAAGTGCTTCACTTAGACATAGAATATATCTAACACAAGATATTCATGTTGTCTGTGCTGCAAGTTACTTGATCGCAACACAAATCCCATCATCAAGTAAGTATTGCCCTGTTGTTAGGGCAATACCATTATTCCCATCTTCAATCTATCTTATTTTGTCGTATGATTTTGAGAAGCCGTGAAGACTAACCGGTACAGATACATTCGTTCTAGCCAAGGACTGATAACCAACAATAAGCTCTTTACCATTTTGCAGTTTCTTTAGCTCCTTTTTCGGCAAAGCCAACCCAGCATAGCAAGCCATTGCATCACAAGTTTGGACCACAATATCCTTCCAGTTTTTATTATCAATCATCAGCTTCAATCCATCAGGCAGATAAATTCCGTGCGGTAATTGCAACATCATGGCAGGGCTCGCCTCTTGTGGTGGCACCCGTACCGTGACACGTAACAAGATCTGACCTGTAGCACGCACCAACACCATCTGACTCATCTCACAATCTGGATCATCTGCTTTGACAACTTGCCTACAAGAGGTATCCCATGGCACCAATCGTTCTTTGCTTTCCATCTCTCCTGCAGCAGTGGAAATCGATGAAAATCCTGCAATAACTAACAGTAGTGTCAACCCAAAAGTTCTGTGACAGCCATACTTACAAATACGTAATATCACTATCTACCTCCTATAATTCCCTGATTACCAAAACGGAACCGATAACTTGAGTCCAGCTCCTGAAATCCGGGTTTCATCAGACACACTGAATGAACCTTCTAATCTTAAAGTGAAACCACTTTCCGATAGAACATCAATACCGGCATCTAAATCCACGTATCGTTCATCTATGTCACGTTTCATTGAAAATGGCACCGTTATTTCAGGCGCGCCCTGCAGTTTAGCCGAAACTTCACTGGAACTATCGCCAATAAATTTTGTAATGCCGAGTTTCGCGTAAGGCCTTATCGATATATTGTTCTGCGTGATAAATTCTCCACCTACCTCGATGGCTGGTTGTAAAGTACCGTACACTTTATCTTCACTTTCTACTTCTAGATTTGCCGCTCCTGCTCCATCCTCATGAAAAGCCTTCATGTGAAAATAGCTGACACCGATATCTAATGATGGTTTGAGATACCAGTTATCATATTCAAATATTCGATTCAGTCGAACATGCCCTGATGCAAACCCTACTTCCTGTTCACTACTTGCGACAACGCCTGGTTGCGGTAAAACGACATTTCGAGCGGTGTCATATGAAGCATATCCGGCAGTGAGTGACTCAGAGACAAGCATCGAACCATACTGTTGTTTAAAAACCATGCCAGCCTGAAATACTTTGCTATTTGAACTTACCAGATGATCATGGTCATCATCGTTTTCAGTAAAGGATAAACCGTAACCCACATGGCGATCACTACTCATTTCTTTCTGGACACCGCCACTGATTTCAATACTGCTTCTTTCAACCCCAAAATTCTCACTTGTCCGATCACGATCCAGATTAAGCTTCGTGGCTCTGAACCATTTGCATTCACCCTCTTCTATAAAACGTAATTCCCCCGTACGTTGTCGGCAACTCAGCAGATGGTCAGAGAAATGCGTGTTGGAATTTAACGAAAGTACAATATCATCAATGAAAGCTTCCGGACTCAGGCTGTCGTAGGCCTCCTGAAGACCCTTCAGTGTAGTAATGGAGAACATTGCAGAGATAATTGGCCCAATTTCTGTCGTTCCGCCATCAAGCTGTATATTGTTAATGTGCTGCCCAATCGATGACTGGTTTAAATTTAAACCCACGGGTGAGAAGTTAATACCATATCGCAGATCGATATCATTGATATTCGGGTAGGTCAGCTCATAAGAAGTAATGATTGATTCAGGACTATCCAGACTCAAACCTGAATGATCAGTGATTGTATCATCGGCAGATATAATCGTTACCTCGTGCGTACCTGGCAATGCTTTCTGTATATTCATTAGTGACAGACCAACAACACCAGAGACTGCAGCCGGTCCATGAATCAGGAACAGATCTGCTTCACCTGCTGCCCCAGTTTTTGCAAAATCGAGATCAACTGCAAAAATACCAGATGCGCTCTGTAAAAAATTACTACCCAGTGTCGTCGTTAGAACTCGGCCAAAGCCGCCGGGTGAAAACGTTCCGTGGTTGGTAAATGTTTGATTCGGCCCGAGAAGAAGATCAACACCGGATTCAAATATGGCGAATTTATGATTAGTAAAGGCATCAAAACCTAATCCCAGATCTACCGATCCTATGATGGTGCCATAATTGTCGATTACCTCATTACCATCCCCACCCTTGATTGCAAAACCATCGATCCCTTTAATTGTTGATAACAGTCCCCTATTATTGAGTGAGTTATTCTTACCATCCATAAAGCGCAGACCAACGCTGTTACCCGCGCCCCCCATAGCCTGCATGCCTGGAGCAAAGTCGATATTGATATCTGAGGATGAAAAATCACCAATGCTCTGAACCATAACCGCAGTCGAGCCTTCACCCAGTGCCAGAAAAGTCCCATTAAAGTTGATCGTGAGAGATCCGCCATCACCTTTACCACCGGCACTTTGCACGAAAACTCCATGCGATTCATCACCATAGGTCGTAATATTCCCCGTATGAGTAACAGTGATATCTCCACCGGACCCTACATCACCTACACTGCCAGTTAATGGTGGTGTTGATATATCCAACGTATCACCCATATCTCCCTGCACACCGCCACCACCACCAACACTTTGTACAAATATTGCGTGCGAACCGTAACCATGCGTAATGATGTCACCACTACTAACAACATCAACATTGCCACCATCTCCACCATCTCCACCATTGTGGCGAAATTCAAGACCGATCCCGACGTTCACATCCACTAGTCCAGGACTTAGCGCATTAATCACGTTGCCAGCCATACCACCGCCACCGCCAACACTCTGCGCAAGAATGCCATAAGCGCCATTACCGAAGGTTTCAATCGTGCCTGCATTATTACTTACCGTCACGTTGCCACCTTTACCCCCTGCACCCGCCTTACCACCAATGTTCACTATGCCAACCAGTCCAGTATAGGCATTACCTCCAACTCCACCGCCACCACCAACACTCTGTGCATGGATACCTGTGGC
>Ga0126335_1000016_pt1 | contig 92303 bp, 76 predicted proteins | sample OlaspJWI45metaG_FD_108409 | JGI IMG/M metagenome (GOLD analysis project Ga0126335, IMG submission 108409) | Marine gutless worms symbiont microbial communities from Oahu, Hawaii - Olavius sp. 1 OAHU.JWI-45 metaG | ecosystem: Host-associated > Annelida > Digestive system > Unclassified | place... | reverse complement strand
GCTGGGGAACACGACGGTATCTGAATATGAATTTGCTAACGGAACTTAAAAAAGAAGAAGTCGCAGCTTAACCGATGGGCCACCAAATCAAAAGTGCGAAAGATTCTTGACGCTACCGGTCAGTTCTCAGGCGGACAGGCCAACGTGCCGCTCCGCATGCGTTTTCACACGGACAAGGGCGTCACCCTGCTGATGCCGGCCCACCTGAAGCAGACCGGCCACTTTGCCTTGAAGGTGGTGTCTGTCTACGGGGAAAACCCAGCCAAGGGGCTGCCCACTGTGGCTGCCACGGTCCTGGTTCTCGACCCGGAGACGGGTATGCCTCTGGCGTTTATGGACGGCGACAGCCTGACTGCCCTGCGGACCGGAGCAGGGGGTGGCCTGGCGGCCGACCTGTTGGCGCGCGAGGATGTACGTCGGGCAGTCCTTTTTGGGGCGGGTGTCCAGGCCCGGACCCAACTGCTGGCGGCCCTGACCGTGCGTCCCCTGGCGGAAGTGACCATCCTGGACCCCGTCGCGGCTGCCGCTGAAAGCCTGGCAGCGGAGGTCTCAACCTGGGATGGTGCCCCGGAGGTAAACCTAGGTGCCGATCCGGCTGAAGCGGTGGCTATGGCTGATATCATCATGGCGGCCACCACGACGGCTACCCCCCTTTTTGACGGGAATCTGCTCAAACCCGGAACCCATGTCACCGGGGTTGGATCCTTTACCCCCGACATGCAGGAAATCGATGCCGCCACAGTAAAGCGCGCCCGGGTCATCGTGGATTCCCGCGAGGCCTGCCGGGCGGAAGCCGGGGACATCATCAAAGCGGAGGCTGGCATAGATGCCGAAATCGGTGAGATCGTGAATGGCACTCGTCCCGGCCGGGAAAACGATACCGAGATCACCTTCTTCAAATCGGTTGGGGTGGCCTGCCAGGACGCCGCTGCCGCCGCTGCCGTGTTGGCTGGTGCCGAAGAAAAGGGCCTTGGACAGACCATTGACTTTGGTTAACAATAGCGAGAACCGGGAATTATGTTTGTCCCGCCGGCGTAGGCCGGCATCCGGGAGGATCTGAGTAAAGCCAACTATGCATCGCGCAGAGGCGCAGAGTCGCAGAGAAAGGCAAACCAGGATTTTGTTGCGCTATCGCGCGAAAGGTCATTTAACTGATTAGGTCTAAATGCCTTTGGGGTTTCCCGGCGAAGCCGGAATAAATTTGGGGTTTTCTCTGCGCCTTGGCGTCACTGCGCGAGGATATGGGTTTTTGGCACAGCACAAGACCACGAACTTGGTCCTGGATGGCAGGGCTTCAAGGGCTAGATAGACAGGGAGGACTTGCAACGTGCTACACAAATTGAAAAAGTTTCAACCCCCGGAAAGCTGGCATAAGATCACCACCATCGACGCCCACACCGAAGGCGAACCTTTCCGGGTTATCACCGGCGGTCTACCCGAACTTGAAGGGGAAACCATCCTGGCCCGGCGCCGTTACATGCGGGACCATTACGATCACCTGCGCACGGCCCTCATGTGGGAACCCCGCGGGCACGCGGATATGTACGGCTGCATCGTGACACCCCCCGTGTCAGCGGAGGCCGATTTTGGGGTTCTTTTCCTGCACAACGAAGGCTACAGCAGCATGTGCGGACATGGGATTATCGCCATGACCACCATTGCCGTCGAAACCGGCATGGTGCCGCTGGAAGCGCCGGTGACCACTGTGCGGATCGATTCACCGGCCGGGCTGGTGACGGCCCACGCTAAAATAGTTGACCGGAGAGTAGCGAGTGTCTACTTTCACAATGTTCCTTCTTTTGTGCTGGCACTTGACGAGGAAGTGGTAGTGCCGGGACTGGGTACGATCCATTACGATATCGCCTTCGGCGGCGCATTTTATGCCTATGTGGATGTTGCCCAGGTAGGTTTAGGCACGCGACCGGATCACTATGGCGCCCTGATCGAAAAGGGCATGGCCATTAAAAACGCAGTCATGGCCAGTCGTCCGATATCGCATCCTTTCGAGGAAGATCTCAGTTTTCTCTACGGGACGATTTTCATAGGCCCGCCGCATTCGCCGGATACTCATAGCAGCAACGTCTGCATTTTCGCCGAAGGCGAGGTCGATCGGTGCCCCACGGGAACCGGCGTCAGCGGTCGTTTGGCCCTGCACCACGCCAGGGAGGAGATCGCTATCGACCAGGCCATTGAAATTGAGAGCATTCTCAGTACCCGCTTCAAGGGCCGGGTTGTCAAGACCACCCGTTTTGGGTCCTACAATGCCATCATCCCCGAAGTGGAAGGCCGAGCCTGGCTCACCGGAAGGAATGAATTCTGGATCGACCCGGATGATCCGCTTAAAAGAGGATTTGTATTTAGATAAATCTGCCGACGCAGATTTATCCGTTTTATGTTTTAGGTGTTAAGTGTTAAGATTAAAATCGTTGTTCTGAAGAATACCCCGTTGGCACCAGACTTAATGATTCCGGTTCTGATTTTACCTAACACCTAAAACTTAACACTTAACACGTTTTTTTTGAGGTCCCTATGACTACCAATGGTGAGAAAATTACGATTGACGAACAGGGCAAACCGGTCGTACCGGCCAATCCCGTGGTCCCTTTTATCGAAGGCGACGGCACCGGTCCCGATATCTGGCGGGCCACCCGGATTGCCATCGATGCGGCCGTGGCCGCCGCTTATGGCGAGGAACGCCGGATAGAATGGCTGGAGATCTATGCGGGGGAAAAGTCCTTCAACATGGACGGCCAATGGCTGCCGGACAAAACTCTGGAGAAAATCAAAACCTACAAGGTGGCTATCAAGGGGCCCCTGACAACGCCGGTGGGCAAAGGCATTCGCAGCATCAACGTCGGCTTGCGGCAGGAGTTGGATCTTTACGCCTGTGTGCGTCCCGTGAAGTACATCAGCGGCATCCCCAGTCCGGTCGTGCGTCCTATGGATGTCGACATGATCGTGTTTCGGGAGAATACCGAAGACGTCTACGCAGGGCTGGAATGGGAGGCGGAATCCGACACGGCTAAAAAATTGATCGAGCTGGTGGCCGCCGAAGAGGGACGCGACATCCGGCCCGATTCAGGGATCGGCCTCAAACCGATCAGCCGCACGGGAACCCGGCGTCTGGTCAAGATGGCCATCGACTATGCCCTCGAACACGGCAAATCCAGCGTCACTCTGGTACACAAGGGCAATATCATGAAGTTCACCGAGGGCGCTTTTAGAAAATGGGGCTATGAACTGGCCGCGGAATACGGGGACAAGTTGATTACCGAAGACCAGCTCTGGGAAGAATTCGACGGCCAGGCCCCGGAGGGCAAGGTGGTGGTCAAAGACCGCATTGCCGATGCCATGTTTCAGCAGATATTGCTGCGCCCGGCAGAATACGGGGTGCTGGCCATGCCCAACCTGAATGGAGATTACATGTCCGATGCACTGGCGGCCATGGTCGGCGGCTTGGGCATGGCGCCCGGTGCCAACATCGGGGCCGGCTACGCCCTGTTTGAAGCCACCCACGGCACCGCCCCCAAGTACGCCGATCTCGATAAGGTCAACCCGGGCTCCCTGATCCTGTCCGGGGCCATGATGCTCGATTACATGGGTTGGCTCGAGGCGGCGGAGACCCTGCGCGATAGCCTGGTGGCCACCATCAGCCAGAAAACCGTGACATACGATCTGGCCCGTCAGATGGAAGGGGCTACGGAGGTGAAGTGCTCGGAGTTCGCCCAGGCGATGGTGAAAAATATGTCATGAGTAAATAGTCGACACTTATACAAACAGAGGATCGGAGCGTATGGACTTCCCGGAAAGCCATGAATTTTTTCGCAAGAATATGTTAGAAGTATTCATAAAAGCCGCGGCTCTGGGAATTCTGGTTGTCTGGACCTTCCAGTTGATCAAACCGTTCCTTGTCCCTGTTATCTGGGGCATAATTCTGGCTGTTGCGGCAGAACCCCTTATCGTTTGGGTTTCTAAAAAAACCGGTGGTCGCCGTTCACTGGCAGCCGCACTTTTTGTACTCATTATCATTGCCGTCCTAATCATACCCACGGTCATGCTGGTTGTATCTTCAATTGAAAAGATACAGGTTGTGACCGCCCAGCTGCAGAGTAAAACCCTATCCATTCCCCCGCCGCCCGAATCTGTCGCTGGTTGGCCTTTGATTGGCGAGTCGCTGCACAAGGCCTGGCTCCTGGCATCAACCAATCTTGAGGCGGCCTTGAAACAATTTGCCCCCCAGATCAAATCAGGCTTCGAGGCTGTGTTGAGCTCAGTCGGGGGTGGATTGTCAGGGGTCTTTATGGTCATCATTTCTACATGCATAGCCGGAGTGTTTCTGGCGAAATCGAAGCCGAGTGCGGAATTTGCAAGGAAGATCTTCACACGGTTCACCGGGGACAAAGGATCTCTAATTGCCGAGCTGACCGTAGGCACCATCCGCGGTGTTATGCAGGGAGTGGTTGGTGTGGCGGTTATCCAGGCCATTCTTGCGGCCCTTGGTATGCTGGTGGCCGGCGTACCTGCGACCGGCCTATGGACCATACTGGTACTTGTCTGTGCCGTCAGCCAGTTGCCGCCGATCCTTATATTGGGGCCGGTGGCCGCCTATATGTTTACGCTGGCAAGCACGACCACCGCAGTTTTCTTTCTTGTCTGGGCTTTAGTTGTCAGTGCCAGCGACGGAATCTTAAAACCTCTACTCATGGGCCGTGGAGTTGATGTGCCCATGCTGGTTATATTGATCGGTTCTTTGGGTGGGATGATCCTTTCCGGGATTCTCGGGCTTTTTGTTGGAGCGGTGGTACTGGCCATTATGTATACACTATTTACCGCATGGCTCGATGAAGACACACAGGCGGACGGCACGGTTAGTTGAAGGGATTCGGATTATTGATACAGCCACTAGCCTAAGCACCCGCTCGCATGACTATATCATTTCTGTTGGTTCCGGTTAAACTTCACCAGTCGCGCTTCCAGTTCCGAAAAAAGCTCCTTGCCGGTGAGTGACACGCAGGCGCGAATGCCATCGAGCCGCTGGCTGCCCGTGGTGGCCAGGGAGATGGCGCTGATGCCATAGTAGAGTAGTTCTTCCACGAGGGCTTCGCCGGTGAAACCGGGGTAGGCCACAGTGAAGTAAAACCCGTCGGCCAGGGGTTCGTCTTCATCCATATCGTAGACAATCTTGAACCCGTTGCCGGTAAACAGCCTCTTCATCTCCCGGGCGCGTTGGCCATATTCGCTTACGGCTTCCACAAAGTTATACTGTCCGCTGTTCACCGCCGTGAGCAGGCGGGCCAGGCCGTGTTGGGCGCTATGGCATACCCCGGCGCTGAGCGCATACATGCCGCCGAAGATATAAGCATAGCCGAAACGGTTACTGCCGACCCAGGATTTCAGATTGTCGCCTTCCGAGTTGAACAGCACCGGGGATATGGCGGTCATCCCGATGCGCTGGCCGGCCAGGCTGAAAGATTTTGAGGTGGAAATCAATAGAACGTAGTTCGCCGTGTAATTGGCGACCGAGGGGATGTAGGGCGGCCGGCCGGGTTGGGAATAGTCTTTTCGAAAATCCATGCCGAAATAGGCCAGGTCTTCCAGGGCAATGACATCATACTGCGTACACAGCCGCCCGATAATCTCCAGTTCCTTGTCTGTGAAGCAGATCCAGGACGGGTTGTTGGGGTTGGAGTAGAGGAGAGCCCCGATGTCGCCCTGCTCCAGGTAGGACCGTAGTTTGTCTTCCAGGCGAGGCCCCCTGCAGTCATACACGTCAAAGCTTGTGTAGGGCAGGCCGAGGACGCGGGCCTGAATTTTATTAACCGGAAAGCCGGGATCGATAAACAGGATCTTGTTGCGGCCTTTAAAACGCCGGCCGGCTACCAGCATGGCCAGATAGCAGCCCTGCATGGCGCCCACCGTGGGCAAGCAGCCTTCGGGTGCGACGTCGATATTCAGAAAATTCTTCACAAAAGCGACAATGCCGGTTTTGAGTTCCGGGATGCCGTCAAAAGGCGGGTATTTCGAACCGACGCCCTGTTGCAAAGCGTCGATTTCGCCTGCCACGGCAATTTCCGGTGGATCGAAACCCGGGACGCCCATTTCCATACGAATGAACTTTTTACCGCTGGCGGTTTCAATGTTGCCGACCAGGCGGTTGAGCTCCCGGATGGATGCGAGGCCCACGGATTTTAAACCGGAAGCCTTAATTGCTTTTTTAACGATGTCCGTGTCGATTGGAGTCTGCATGTTTTCCACCTTGAAAACCATTATTCTCGCGCAGAGACGCAGGGGCGCAGAGAAACCCCAGAACCACAATTTTAGCGCGCTATCGCGCGGAAGGCCATTAAGATTGGGGGACTGGGTGGTTTTTCTGCTCAATGCTCGTCAACCCGGCGAAAGCCGGGATCCAGTTCGTGTAAGGGAAACACCCCTGGATGCCGGATCGAGTCCGGCATGACGATAGAGACACCATTACTACTTCATTAGGCTCTTAGGGTTTTCCGGCGAAGCCGGGGTAAACTGGTGATTTCCTGACTTCGCCGGACTGGGTATTCATTTTCCTTATGAGGAGGACGTCTCTGCGCCTCCGCTTCGCCGCGCGATGCATAGGTTTTCTTTTAGGTTTAACATCTTTGCGTGAGACAAAAAACACTTTAAATCCGGCGCTGAATGAAATGGTAAAGCCTCGCGCCGGTCTCGTAAAAGAGTTCCCAGAAAAGCCGCGTGTGGATTGTCTGCGGCTTCAGGACCGGCAGCGGTACTTTCTCCGCATCGCCATCCATGACATAGCCGGCCAGCAATTTGCCGAAGACCGTTCCCGGCCCGATCCCCCTTCCGTTGAAACTGGTAATCATGACCATGTTTTCGTCCAGGATATGGAAACGGGGAAGGTGGTTGCTGTTCATGGCAAAGGTGCCGTGCCAGCCGTATTCCAGCGGTACATCACCTACTTGCGGAAAGGTTTTATTTATGGTCCGTCTAACCCAGGCCTCGTGCAGGCCGTAGGCCAAGCCGTTGACCGTACCAAGGCTTCCCACGATCAGCCGCCCCTCTGCGTCTCGACGGTAGGATGAGAGTATCAGGTTCGTGTCCCAAGCACCCTGGTGCTCCGGCAATACGCTCTTGTCGGCTTCCCCGGTCAGGGGCGGGGTCGCAAACTGGAAGAAGTTCATCCAGAACATGGATTTCTTGATGGATTGGAAAGCAAACCCGGGGTAGGCGTGAACGGCCACGATGACGGCTTTCGCGGTCAGGGTGCCCTGCGGGGTGACCAACCTGTAATGTTTACCGTCTTGCGCATGTTTGGTTACCGGCGAGTTTTTGAACAGTCGCGCGCCTTTTTCCATGGCAGCGTTCGCCAAGCCGTAGGCATAAGCCAGCGGTTGAATCGTGCCGGCCCGCTCGTCCATCAGGGCGCCGTAAAAGCACCGGCTGCCGGTTCGCGCGGCGGTTTCTTCCGGGTCCAGGAGGGTAACCGGGGCTCCGCGCTTTTGCCACTGGGTTTCCCGCTGCTGCAGTGCTTTCAGTCCGCTTTTGGAGTCCGCACAGTGCAAGGTTGCGTTGCGCAGGGCTTCGCACTCAATCTGATGCTCCTCGATCAGGCTGTACACCAGGTCGGGAGAGTTGCCCAGCACATCGAGCAGTTTTACACCGTATTCCGCCCCGGCCAATTTCAGCAGGTCTTCAGGCATAAGCCACAGGCCGGCATTGACTAAACCCACATTGCGCCCGGCCCCGCCATACCCGATGTCCCTGGCCTCCAGCAAGGTGACCTGCCGGCCGGCTGCGGCAAGATGCAATGCTGCCGAAAGCCCGGTATACCCCCCACCGATGACGGCAACATCGGCGGTGTGATCCCCTTCCAGAGGGTTTAAAGCCGTTTGCCGCCCCGCGGTGACCGCCCACAGCCCATGACTGGTTGTCATATCTTCCATTGGTGTGTTCCTGCGTGTGCTGATGAATGTCAAACTGGGCGTAAATCAGCATAAAAAGGCGTTTAATGCAACTGCAAACAGGGACCTTCAAATTCAGGGTCCCGCAACACGGTGTTGCCGCTGGATTGAACCCAATAGGTTAGGTCGTTCTGCTTCCGGGTCGGAGATCTGGCGGACCTGAATGTGCCCGGTCCTGATCCAAAACGTCCGCTGCGACGGCCAAAGCCGGCCCCGGATACCGTTTCTAAGCTTTCTTTGGCGCGTCGTGCACCGCCCACATATCTTCGTCCGTGAAACAGCGTTCGCTTTCGTCCGGGTGCATGGCGTCCTTTTCCATCCGGCGACGGTTGTAAGCGGAACTGAGCACCTGGTCGTAGTATTCATGCTGGATCAGCAGGTTCATGATCTGACTGGTGCCGGTCCAGATCATAGACAGGCGAATGTCCCGCAGGGCGCGTTCAATGGGATACACATCCGTGTAGCCGATGCCGCCCATGATTTGCATGGCATTGTTGACCACCTTCCAGGCGGCTTCCGTCGCGAAACGCTTGGCCTCGCTGACCAACCGCCGGGCATGGGCGTAGCCTTCATCCACGGCCCGGGCCGCCATATAGGTAAGGGCTCGCGCCGCGTCCAGTTCCGTAATTGAATCGGCCACCAGGGTATTGACGGCCTGGAACTTGCGGATTTCACGACCGAAAGCCCGCCGTTTGTCGGAATAGCGGACCGCCAGGTCCAATGCCCCCCAGACGCCGAGGCACCCGGCCGCGGAGGTCAATCGTTCGGGGATCATCATCTGGTTGAAACACAAAGCCCCGCCGTGCAGGTCGCCGATCAGGTTTTCCTGGGGGACCTTTACATCCCTGAACACCAGGCGCCCGGTGCCGCCACCCCGGCAACCCATGAGTCCGTAGAGGTACTCGGTCTCCACGCCGGGGCCTTTTTCGATGACCAGCAGGCTCAACTTGCCGTATTTATGGGCATTTGGTTCAAAATTGGTCCGGCAGTACACAACGAAAAAGTCGGCTCCTTCGGCACCGACCACAAAGCGTTTTTGGCCATTGACGATAAAATGATCACCTTGCAGGTCGGCCCGGGTGGTGGCCCCGAAAAAGTCGGATCCGCCCCGCGGTTCGGTTAGGGCCTCGGCCGCTACCAATTTACCTGCAAGGTAAGGCCTGAGGTATTTTTCCTTCAGAAATTCGCTGCCAAACATGTTGAGGGCTTCGCCAACGATGGACGGCATGACATAGGCACAGCCCAGGGCCATGCCGAGGCACCCGATTTCCTCTGTGGCTGCCACTTCGGCCACCCAACTCAAGCTGCGACCGCCCCATTTTTCGGGGAAACGGATGGCCCGCAAGTTGTGACGGGCGATCGATTCAACGAACTCCCGGGGGTATACGATCTCATCCCGATCCATTTTTCTTAAAAAATCGCTGCTAATGCGGTTGTTGACAAAGTCGCGGGCCTCCTGTTTTACGGCCTGCTCATCTGGGGTCAGCATAAAATCATACATGCGGGCTCCTTGCGCTCAGCGCGTTATTTCAAAACTAATTACTTTATTTCGTTGTGTGTGATTTTCCATTTCGGGATTTGCTGATGAACCAACTTATGGTATATTCAATAAAACTTCAAACACAATCATCAGGCGTGACCGGCACCTTACAGACGATTGGCATACCGTTCCGACAGCGAGGCATAGATGCGAATCGACAGAAGAAGTGGGCGCGATCGGCGCATCGGAAGAGAGCGCAGAGTCAAGCAGGCAACTGTTCTGGCCCCGGATAGAAGGGGCAATCCGGATAGACGCAGCGGCATCCCCAGGCGCAAGTCGGGCCCCGATCCCGATGGACCGGCCTAACCCGCCTCCGGCCCGGCTCAGGGCCCAACCCCCGTGCAAGGATCCATTATATGAGCCACGCACCGACCCACCTTGAGACGCTTATCCATGCCGTATGGGAGGATTATTGATCAGCAGTAAGCAGACAACCGGCTTGCGGGCCCAGGTTGCAAGAGCTTTGGCAGGGTGCTCGACCCGGGGGAAGCGACCTTGAAGGGGCGTTTATACAAAAGCCCGGGGGCACCTTATCTACTACTTACCCTGGCCATTTTACTTTGGGCCAGCAACACCGTGGTTGGGCGCGCAGTCAGGGACACTATTCCGCCCCTGGCATTTGCTTTCTGGCGCTGGCTGCTGGCCACGGTCATTATTCTGGCCCTGTCCAGACGTCATGTGCAGCAGGACTGGGATATTATCCGGCACAGCGTTCCGATTCTGCTGCTGCTGTCCGCAATTGGGATTGCGGCCTTCAACGCCCTTTTGTACTCCGGGTTGCAATGGACCACAGCGATCAATTCTTTCCTGCTGCAGGCCATGATGCCGGTATTTATCGTGTGGCTATCCTTTTTACTCTTCAAGGAGAAGGTCACCGCCGGCCAGGCTGCCGGATTACTGATCTGTCTGGCGGGTGCCGTCGCGATCATCACCAAGGGCGCTCCGGGCGTGCTGCTGCAACTGTCCTTTAACTATGGCGATATCTATATTTTCGCGGCGGTTGTCTTCTACGCCGGTTATTCGGCCCTCCTGCGATTGCGGCCGCCGGTCCATGATCTTTCCTTCATGGCCGTTACCTTCACGCTTGGGGCCCTCTTGTTGCTGCCCCTTTATCTCTGGGAAACGGTTTCCGGGCGCCCGATCGCATTCAACCGCACAACGATTCTCTCTGTCGGGTATGTGGCCCTGTTCCCCTCCATCGTATCTTATTTTTGCTTCAATCGCGGCATCGCGCAATTGGGGGCCAACCGGGGAGGGATGTTTCTCTACCTGATGCCGGTTTTCGGCAGTATCCTCGCGATCATCTTTCTTGGTGAGACGTTTGACTGGTATCACTTTGCGGGTATTGGGCTCATTGTGCCCGGGCTCATACTTGCTACCCGGAAATGACCGCAACCCGGCCCGCGGCCCCCGGCGTGAGCGGCTATTGTATTTGAATGTCTGGTATTGAGGGTCCCCATCCGGTGGGGTTTGAAGTCGGAAGGCGCTGGCCGGTTCCGGAGTAAACCCCTTGACGCTGTAATCTTAGATCGAATAGATTGCGGTTTGCACCGGTAGCATACATTTCAAGTTTGACGGAACGGTTTGAATGCGATTTAAACATTACATCTTTGATTGGGGCGATACCCTGATGATCGATTTTCCGGATGCCCAAGGACCCATGTACCTCTGGGAAAAGGTGGTTGCCGTGCCAGGTGCCTGCGAAACATTGGCCGCCCTGCATGGTGTCGCCGGCTGCCACCTGGCCACCAATGCCAGGGACTCCCAGGAGCAGGACATCGTCAAAGCGTTGGCGCGCGTGGGGCTGGCTGAATATTTGGACAATGTCTTCTGTTTTGCCAATTTGGGCTGCCGCAAACCGAGTGTAGAATTTTTTTCCAGGATTGTCAGAGAGCTCGGGGTTGATGCCGGGGAAATCGTCATGGTGGGCGACAGCCTCGATACGGATATCGCCGGTGCCCTGGCCGCCGGCCTGCACGGCATTTGGTTCAACCCGGACGGCCGGGAGGGAAAACTGGTAGGCGCCGGGGAAATTCGCAGTCTAAAGGAGTTACTTTAATCAAAAGCATAAAACCGTGCCGGGAATAGGAAAAAGGAAAGATGCCACAGCCATCAAAGCGAAAAATCGGCCTGGCCCTGGGCAGCGGATCGGCCCGGGGCATGTCGCACATCGGGGTGATCCGCGAACTGGAGCAGTTGGGCATCAAGCCCGACATCGTCTGCGGGACCTCCATCGGGGCCATTGTCGGGGCCTTTTACGTCTGCGGTAAGCTGGGTGAACTCGAAGAGTGGGTCGGACAGCTGGATAAATGGAGCATCGCCAAAATGATGGATATCAGTTTCATTGCCGGCGGCGGTTTCATCGAAGGCAAAAATCTGACCGAGTTTCTAGAAAAGCATCTGGGGGATCCTTTGATTGAGGAGCTGCCCCTGCCGTTTGCCACGGTGGCGACCGATATGGAGACCGGCCAGGAGATCTGGTTTAAAAGCGGCCCGGTGATCAAGGCGGTCCGGGCTTCCATCACGCTGCCCGTTTTATTAACGCCGGTGCAGTATGACGATCAGTGGCTACTGGACGGCGGCCTGGTGAACCCTGTGCCGGTATCGGTTTGCCGGGCACTGGGGGCCCATGTGGTGATAGCGGTCAATCTAAACGGGGACCTGGTAAAAAAGCATTTTACAGCCGCGCAGCTGGAAGACCCACCGGCCATCAATACCGAGGCCTCCCTGCTTGAAAAACTGGCCGCGCGGTTCGAGGCCAATTCCGTGCTGGCGGCGTTTTCAAAGGAAACACCCGAGCGGCCGGGCATGTTCGATGTGCTGGCCAGTTTTATCGATATTATGCAGGACCGCATCACACGCAGTCGCATGGCCGGGGACCCGCCGGATGTCATGCTGGTGCCCAGGCTCGGCGACGTGGGGTTGTTGGAGTTCGACAAGAGCGCGGAGTCGATTGCGGCCGGACGCCGTTGCGTGCAAAGCGCTAAGGAACAGTTAACCGATTACCTGGGGGTGTAACCATTGTTTACCAAGAAGACGGCTACCGGCTACCGGGAACTTGTCGATGGCGTGCAAATGAAAACCCGGGCCCACGGCGACAAAACCCTGTTGGCCGAGTTTTATCTGCAAAAAGGTGCGGCGATACCCATGCATGCCCACATTTATGAACAGACCGGCTATATGGTCAGCGGCAAAATGCGCTTCACCATCGGTACTGAGCACTTTGAGTGCGCGCCCGGTGACACCTGGTGCATTCCCGGGGATGTGGAGCACAGGGTTGAGGTGCTGGAAGATTCGGTTGTGGTGGAAGTGTTTTCACCGGTGCGCGAAGATTATTTGCCGGGGGCGTGAAAGAGGCCCAGTGGCCAAGGATCCGAGGGCCAAAGAGGTCCCGTCTTCGCCCAAGGCTACGCCGGGCAGGCAAGGGTTCGAGTGAAAACCATAAAAGCCCTAAAGGCAAGTTTCGCCGACGTTGTCCGCCTGCTTCGAGTACCTATTAGGGCTTTCAGAACTTCACTTGAACCCTCGGCCCCTTGAACCCTTTAATAAAAGGTTATTCACAATGAACATTCCATTTTATCAAGTAGACGCGTTCACCGACAAAGTGTTCGGGGGCAACCCGGCGGCGGTGTGCCTGCTGGACCGATGGCCGGAAGACAACATAATGCAGGCCATCGCCGCGGAAAACAACCTTTCGGAAACCGCCTTTCTGGTCGGTGGCGGGGCCGACTATGATCTGCGCTGGTTTACGCCCGCGCTGGAAATCGATCTTTGCGGGCATGCCACCCTGGCCAGTGCCTTTGTAATATTCAATTTCCTGGAACCGAACCTTGCAGCCGTGCGTTTCCAGACCGCCAGCGGTGAACTGCGGGTGGGTAAAGATGAGGATCTGCTGGTGATGGATTTTCCCGCCCGTAAGGCGGAAAGGATTAGCGCCGTGGACGGTCTGGCCGATGCGCTGGGTGCTGAGCCTGAAGAAGTTTATGGCGCCCGGGATATTCTGGCCGTGTTCGCAACCGAGACGCAAGTCCGGACTCTGGCGCCGGACTTTGCCGCCCTGGAAAAGATCAAAGATGCGTTTGCGGTTATCGTAACCGCTCCGGGGGACACGGTGGATTTTGTCTCCCGGTTCTTCGCTCCCAAAGCCGGTATTCCCGAAGACCCGGTGACCGGGAGCGCCCACTGCACCCTGGTCCCTTATTGGTCGGCCCGACTCGGAAAGCAGAAACTGCATGCCCTGCAGGTATCCACCCGGGTGGCGAACTGTTTTGCGCCGATAAAGGCGAGCGGGTGTCCATGGCGGGTCGGGCGGCTTTATTTGCTCAGGGGGAACTGACTCTTTAGAAATGAGTTTCACAAAGTCAACATTCAGTTAGAAGTTTGATTTAAAGGCTTCTTTGCGCTTCACGTTACCTTTCAGTTAAATCGCTTGAAAATCCGCTGGCCGCCAGATCCACTTTCAGTGCCTGGGCGGCCTTGACGGTGGGATGGGCGCCCACGAAGAGATAATACCCCTTGTCGAGGGTAACGGTGTAGGGCAGAAAGTCCTTGTCGCTGAGTTGTCGGGCGGTCTGGTCGGCCACGGCCCTCGAGGTAAAAGCGCCGACCAGGCAGGCGAACCGGTTACGGGCGACCAATGCCCCCTTGAGCTTATATTTCTTGATGGCATCCAGGGCGGCCGTGGCACTGGGGAAGTGCCCCAAAAAGAGGCGATACCAGATCCCCTTCTCGCCCAAATTCGTACGGACCAGATAGGCCTGGAATCCACGGCGATAATCGGCGAGCTTTTCGTTGGCCGTGTCGAGGGCCTGAAACGAGGCTATATGGATGGCATAGGGATACCTCCGGGGGACATAGGGCTTCAACTGTTTGGTTGACTTGGCCATGGGCGCTTTAGCCTTCTCAGGCGCGGGGGCTTTTGGCGCGGCGGATGCTTTCTGGGCCATGGGTTGCTTGGCAGGTTCAGGCACGGGTTGGGGCTCAGCAACAGCGGGTGCCGCGGTCGCTTGGTCAGGTATTTTCGGCGGAGTTGCTGAAACGGGTTTTTTGGGTACTGGCCCCCGTGCCACTGAGGATGGCACGGGTGGAATTTTATGGAAAAGCTGGCCGGTTTCGGCTGTTCGCGGCGCAGGGGTTTCGGGTTCGTAGGATACAAAATAGCCGGCCGTGACAACCACCACAATAAGCACGGATCCCCAGAGCAGGATCCGACCGGTCAGCGGTTTTCTCGGTTTTGGCGCTACCGGGGACGGCACCGGTCGCAGGTGCTGTTGGAGTCCGGCGGCTGGTATTTCATCCCGGGCGGAAGGCTTATCTGCGGCTGTTGGGGCCGGGCGCTCAACTTTCGCGGTTTTGGTCGGGTCCGCTGGCGACGGCGTTGCTTTGGGGGTCGCTTCCGTTGGATCTGCCGGAGTTGGCGTATCTTTCTGCGGTCGGGGTGCGTCAACGGTTTTAAGCGGTTCTTGTTTTTCAGTCGGTCGAGGGGTGGCTGCTTCCGCGACGGCCTCCTCTGGCTCTTCCGGGGTAAGCGGACGCGGTGTCTCCGCTTCAGGTTCCGAGGGCGGCGATTCAGAAACCTCATCAGCAGGCGGTTCTTTGGTCTCTTCTGTGTCGGCCTCCGCGATTTCTTCTTTCTCGGTCTCGGTGGCCTGTGGGTCATCGTCTACCCAGTCGACGACAGACTCTTCATCGCGATCGAGACCACCGACCCCGTCGGCCCGTATGAGTCCACCTTTTTTTTTCTTATCAGGATTCTTGGAATCATCTGTACTCATTTTTTAATCCCCGTCTATGAGGCCTGGTGTAATTTGTATTGGAACACAACGGCTACGAAGACGCGTATCACATTATAAATGAGCCCCCCTTGGGTGAGGCTGGGTGCTATCCGAAACAAACCCGGGAAGCTGAGCGCTCATTGTTAAATTTCTGAATAATCGGCGGAACGCCATTAATCTAATATAAATAGCGGCTACAGTCCAAATTGTCAATAAAGTGGTATCATTACCGTCATCCTTTTAAATCTTAACTCAAGCAGCCCGGTGCTGATTAACTCGCGGCAACTTTTTCGGCAATTTCTTCAATGGATGGGTGGGTTACATCAAGAAGTTTCAGGCTGGGTATGCGCCGATAAGTTCTCTGACCGATCAAAAGTTCTTTGCGCATAATTTTTAAATCTGTGCAGTCCGCAGGACCCAACCCAATTCGGCGCAGAATCGGATTCAGCTATTTTTCCCGGTGTGATGGTAAATCTCACTTTGCGGACCCTTATGGTTTTAGGAATCGACACGGCCAGGCCAACCATCTAGAGGTGGTCAACCAGCCCTCCCGCTTGGTACTGGGCAGCGGAGGGTAAATGATGTTCACGGCATATTCAGGATCCGGTCGTGAAGTCTCTGGGCCCGCAGGCAAAAGGCCTCCAGCTTGGCGGTGACCAGCTGGGGGAAAGGGGAGCCGTCGCTTTCTATCGACAAAAACGGCAGGTCTTCTATGTCGGCCAAGGTAGCGCTCAGCTTCTGATTGTCAGGCTCCGAAGCCAATTTACACGTTGGGGTCATCGCATCGCTCAATATAGCTTCCGAGAGACGGTTGGGCATACAGCCGAAGGGGCCGATGGCAATCACGCCACAGACATCGGTGACCACCTCGGAAAGTGAACTGCCCACCGTCAGGATGGCTTCGCCGGTTAACTGGGGGGAAATAAACGGGGCAGCTTTGGCGATAACCTTTTCGACTTGAACGGGCGCCGAGTGTACCAGGCCCGAAGAGGCCAGAACGGACTTGATCCGGGTTTCATATTTCCGCATGGCCTTGCGTCGCATTTTCTGCCCGATGCGCGCCATTAGCGACATTCCGGAGGGGTTGTTGATATGATCGTCCAGGTAGTCGATATAGTGCAGCCATTCCGCAATGGGTGAACAAATGGTTGCAAAACCTTTTGCGGCCAGCTTTCTGGTAATATTCTGGCGCGAGAGAGCGTCCCGGCGCACAAATATCTCACCGGTGAGCAGGATGACCGGGACCTCAGCCACCGGCCGTTTCAAACGAATGCGGCCCAGCCGGTTTGCGGTGCTGCGCAATTGGCTTTCGATTTGGGGGAAGGATCCTTTTTCGAGGGCCTTCAGCGTTTTCGTTACCTCGGCATTGAAAATATGCAAGGCCCCCTCCAGATCGCTGGCATTGGCCAGCAGCATGGAACGAATATCTTCCAGTACGTCGGAAACGACCACTGCCCACCAGCCCTTTTTGTGGAAATCATTGCCCAGGTCGGTGTAGGCGCTGTCCTCATTCAGCGAAAAAAGGGCCACATCCGCCAGCTGAAGTCTTCTGACAAGGTCTTCCATGAAGATAAAGTACTGGCCGAACCGGCACGGTCCGGTTCCCGACGGCATGAAGAAGACCACCACTTCATCATCGCGACGGCCGTTGTGGACATAGTTCAGCAAGGTGCCGGTTGTCAGAATCAGCGGCAGGCATTCCTTGCAGGAGGTATTGCCCCGGCCCAGCTTCAGCACGTTTTCATCCGCCGGTTTATGGGCCTTGGCATTGTAGCCGCCGCTCCGGAAAACAGCGGCCAGGGCTTCCGATGAAATACCGCCCATGGACGGCAACAGCAGCGTTACCCGGGGGTGGTCCATGGGCAATTGCTCCCCGGAAGAAGTTGTGACTTTGGGGACCCGTCCATTGTTTAGGATGCGGGTGGGGACAAACCCGTCTCCGGATGGTGCGATCCGGCCGCGGCTGGTGAGCTGCCGGTAGGCGGCCACCACATCGAAGAAGGCTTCGATCCGGGTTTCGAGACCGGCATCCGCGGTGTGGTTGTCGAGTTCGAGCGTCAGCGACGGCTTTTTCCCCATGATATCCCTAAAGTAGCCGATGATAAAAGAATCCGGACCGCAGGAAAAATTGGTGATGAAGATACTAAAAAGCTGGGGATGTTTCGCTACCAGGCGGCCCGCCTTGAGCATCATCTGCCCCATGCCCCAGTACATATGCCGTTTGGCCTGCTGGTCTTCGAAGGGTAGAAAATCCAGGGGGATGACCATGACGTTGCGGGTAGCGATTTTATGGGGGATACTCATATTGGCTTCGCCGACAAATGCATTGTAGGGCCGACCGAAGAGCGCTACGGCCATCTTTTCCGGATCGGTTTCAAGGTGCGCGATGGCTTCCCGGCCGATGCGCTTCATGGCCCGCAGACACGCCCGTTGTTTTTCCAGCGCCCGGGCAAAGGCCTTTTCGGCGGCCGACCGTTTGACCCCCATGAGCAGGGCTGACGCAACCAACGGGGCGCGGGCTTCTTCTAGACCGCGTTCCAGGTCGATCATAGGCGTCAATAAGCGGGTGCCCCGAGACTCCAGCCGGGCGATTTGATCGCGAAAGGCGGCGCGCAGGTAGAAGGTTTCGCCCTGGACAAACGGGCATACCAGAGAGCCCAGACTCCCGTTCTGCCTGGGGATTGATTTGAAGTGCGGCAGAAAGAGAAACTCCGGGGGCTGGTCGGATTCCAGCAGGGTGTGAAAGAAGCCATGGGCCAGTTCGGCCGGGTAGCAGAAGGGGGCATTTTTCTGATCGATCCCCGACTGCGACAGGCGCCCGGGCAAAACCGGCTCGAAGCCGAGATCGCTGAAGAAATTGGCATAAAGGGGGTAGTAGGCGTTGACCAGGAAACTCCGGTTGAACCCGATGCGCCCTCGCCATTTTTCAGCGGGAATCGCCCCGGGCCGCGGGGCAAAATCCTCAAACAGGAGTTGGTGTCGCAACCCAACCAGGTCCAGTTTGCCGATGTCTATGCGGATATTCCTGCGCAGGTTGTCATAGCGGTTACAGGCCCCGCCGAAGGGGAACTGTTTGCCGTTGATGCCCAGGCGGGCAATTTTGCAGCGCCGGTCGCATTTTTCCGCGCCGCCTTTACAGGTGAACGTGCGGCCGTAGGTTATTTCGCGCTCGGCCAGGGCCGCAAGGTCGAAGTCGCCGGTTGCCAGCCGGCCTTTGGCGATGCGCGCTTTTATCTCCAGGGCGGCCCCAAAGGCACCCATGAGGCCCGGCTCCGGGGGTACCACAATCGGTTTGCCCACCAGGGTCGCCATGGCCAGCGGAATGGCCCGATTGTAACAGACCCCCCCTTGCATGAACACCTTCTGGCCTACCGGGCGGTTGCCTTTTACCCGGTTGGTGTAATTCATGCAAATCGAGTAGACCAGGCCGGCCACGATGTCGGCATGGGAAACCCTTTCATGGATAGCGTTCTTGATATCCGAGGAGATAAACGCGGCGCATTGGTCGTTGAAATTCGGTGGGTTGCGGCCCTGCAGGGCAACCGCGGCGATATCTTCCATGGGCAGGCCCAGGGTTTCCAAGGCCGATTCCTCCAGAAAGGAACCGGTTCCGGCGCTGCAGGCCTCATTCATAGCGTAGTCTGAGGGAACGGCATTGGTGATGTAGGTGTATTTTGCGTCCTGCCCGCCGATCTCAAACAGGGTGTCGACTTCCGGATCAAAATAGACCGCGGCGGCGGCGTGGGCGATGATTTCGTTGATGACGCCGTCGGTGGTTGCGTGCAGTCCGGCAATCTGGCGGCCGGAGCCGCAAACCCCGATGCCGCGTACGAAAAAACGGGCCGTCCCGATCTGGCTGTGCGCCTGCTGCATGATGGCCGTATAGCATCGCCGGGAGGCCCCTACCGGGTCCCCATCCGTGCGCAGGTAGATGGATGCCAGGATGGTGTTGTCCGCCGTGCGCATCAGGATCGCTTTGGTGGTGGTCGAGCCGACATCGAGCCCCAATATGCAGTCGTCACCCGGCTGAAGTCGACCGGTGGCCATGTTTTTGAATTCTACCTGATCAGCGGCCTGGTCCAACGGCGGTAGCCGATCGAAGACCGCGGTACGGGAGGTATACAGGTCTGAAAGCCCTGGAAACGAGACCGTATCATGGTCCAGGGCCCACAGGGCCGCGCCCAATGCCTCCATGTAAGCGGCTTGCTCGGGGACGATCAAACCGGGGATTTCCCGGCGGAGATATTCAATCATCATCTGGTTCCGGGCGGTACCGCCGGTAATCATGATATCGCGGCGTTCAACCTTTTTGAGCAGTTCCACGATCTTGTTGGCCATCATGCGGCAGAGGCCGGCCGCCACGCGGGATTTGGGGATACCCTTGTTGGTGGCATGGGTGCAGTCCGATTTGCAGAAAACCGAGCAGCGGCCCGAGACTTCGTAAGGGGTTTCCACACAGGCCCACCGGGCGGCTTCCTCCAGGGAGACATCCATGCGGCGCAGTTGCTGGAGAAAGAATTCACCGGTTCCGGAGGCACACTTGTTGCCGGTCAACACGTTAATGATCCGGCCGTGGCGATTGAGAACATAAACCATGAAGGTCTCTCCGCCGGCGGAAACAATCGCCGGGCAGCGGACGCCCGGGGGTTTAACATGGGGGTAGGCGGTTTCCATCGCTTCCGGTTCGGAAATGGTGGTGAGATTCAAAAAACGGCAAAATTTGCGACCCGTGGCGGCGATCCCGGTGAAGCGGGACAAGTTGAGCGGTTCCAACGCACGGATAAGCGTCCGGCTGGGATTGCCGTCATGGGGGTAGAGCGCATGGTCAATAATGTATGGGGCGGGGTTCGGATCGGCGTCAGGCAGACCCACCTGTACGATGGATACGGTAGATGCTCCCAGACAGATCCCCAGCGATTTCTTATCTGCAGGCATTTGTCCTCCAGCAATGAAGCGGGCGAATGGTGCGGGTGTACTGTTGTTACGCAGGCGCGCAGGCGCGCAGTCGGTATCTGAAGGGTAGGTTCAGATCTTCTCAAATGTTAACACGAATCTATCAGGCGTAGAAGTATTTTTTTATGATCGCATCCAGTTCCGCTTTCAAAGTGTCATCCTCCCGGCCGGCATAGCTGTCGTACAGCACGCGGGAAATGGACGCGAAGACATCGATATAATCCGGGTCGAAGTGGCCGCCGCGGCCATCCTGCAGGATATCCATTGCTTTTTCAAATGAAAACGGTTTCTTATAGGGACGCTTAGAGGTGAGCGCATCGAATACATCGGCAATGGCAAAGATGCGGGCCGTATCAGGGATCGCTTTGCCGGCCAGGCCCTGGTTGTAGCCGCTGCCATCGTACTTTTCGTGGTGGCAGGCGACGATATCCCTGCCTTCCTTGATCCATTCGGCTTTGTTGACAATGTCCAAACCCAGCGGAACGTGGTTTTGCATGACTGCAAATTCATCATCGGTTAGGCGCCCGGGTTTATGCAGGATGCCGTCCGCGATTCCGATTTTTCCCACATCGTGGAGAAAGGCACCCTTGATCAGGCGTTGGATGGTATCCGCGGGCAGATTCAGTTCCTCGGCCAGTTTCACCGCGATGATGGTCACCCGGTAGTTGTGGGCATCGGTATCGCTGTCGCGCTTGGCGATGGCACTGCCCAGAACCGTAAGCACTTCGAGGTTGGCATCGAAGAGTTTGGCTGACAGGGACGCTACCTGGCTGAGCAGGGTGTTGATGGCCGGGTAGAGCAGGGCCGTGGTCAATATGACAATCACTACGGCGGCGGCAGCCAGCCGCCGCGCCCGGGTTTCAACCCCCGCAATGGCCTCCGGCGCCAGCGCGAAGACCGTTTCACCGTAGGCGGCCAGTTTACCGCGTTCATCCGAAAGGGGTGCCACGATCTGGACATGGGGGCTCTGGTTCAGCGCGACAACATTGATTTTCATGTTGCGCAAACGCCCCGCATCCGGTCGGATGCGGCCGGTAATGGTTTCCACTTGATCGATATGTTCATAGGCGATGTCCGGTGCCCGCGCCACAGGATTGCCTTTGAGGTCATAAATCCCGATCCAGACATAATGACCGATTATCAGGAAATCGCGCTGGGCAAGCTCGCTGGCCACGTTTTTTTCGATTTCCTGACGGTCCAGATTGCCGGGGTCGTTCAACAAGTGGCGGATAGAATTGTTCAGGCGTTTGAAACCGGTTTGGGTCTTGACCAGGATCGACTGGTCGATCCTTTCCTTTTCAACCTGCCAGACGGTAACACCGGCGGCCAGGGCAACCAGAAGCCCGACAACGGAAATACGGAATACGAGCTTGCGATGGATTGATTTTGGGCTGATGGAAAACATCGAGCCTCACTTCGATTGGGGTTTCAGGGTGTCATGCCGTGGCGCTTTCAAAAACACCAGATCGTGGATCCCACCGGCGGTTGGGAAGGTGTGCCGATGATCAACTGCAAGGTTATCAGGGGTAAGCGTGTTTTCACGTGCAACCGTTCAATGCTGCTTCCGGTATTATCCGGTGTCACCGTTTTTTTCCGATTCTCAAGTGACCGCTGCTTTAACCTCTGCCAAAACCGACTCCACCAGGGTCCTGATCTCATTCAGCCTGGTTTCCGTCAGGGCCTCGAAGCGGAGTACCAGGGCCGGCTGGGTGTTGGATGCCCGGACCAGTCCCCAGCCGTCGCCGAAAAGCACCCGCACGCCGTCAATGTCGATGACGTCATACTCTTTGCGGAAGTGCTCGGTCACGGCGGCGACAACCTTGAATTTGACGTTGTCCGGACATTCCACCCTGATTTCAGGGGTGTTTACCGTGCGGGGCACATCAACCAATAGCGCGGAAAGATTGTTTCCGGAATCGGCCAGGATCTCGAGCAGGCGGCAGGAGGCGTAGGTGGCATCGTCGAATCCGAAGTAGCGATCGGCAAAAAACATGTGGCCGCTCATTTCACCGGCCAGCTCAGCCTGCTCCTCCTTCATCTTCTTTTTGATCAGGGAGTGCCCGGTTTTCCACATGATGGCACGCCCGCCATGTTTTTCGATGTCATCATACAGGGTCTGGGAGCATTTTACTTCGGAGATAAAGGTTGCCCCGGGTTTGCGGGTCAAAATTTCGCGGGCAAACAGGATCAGCAGTTTATCGCCGTAGATGATATCGCCGTTTTCATCCACAACCCCGATACGGTCGCCATCGCCATCATAACCGATCCCGATATCAAGGTGTTCAGCCCGGACCAGTTCGATCAGGTCGGACATATTTTCCAGGACCGTGGGATCCGCCTCGTGATTGGGAAAGGTGCCGTCCATTTCACAATACAGATCATGCACCTCACATCCCAGTTTTTTCAATATCGGCACAGCCAACACACCCGCGGTACCGTTGCCCGCATCGACGCCGACTCTCAACGGGCGGCTGATGCGGATATTGCCGGTGACATGGTCGGTATAGGGGGAGATGACCTCGGCATTCGTAAGGCTCCCGGCCCCATCCGCATAGTCGGATGCTTTTATAATTTCAAGGATTTCTTGGATCTGTCGACCGTGGATTGATCCCAGGCCGAGGCACATCTTGAAACCGTTGTACTCTCCGGGATTGTGACTGGCGGTGACCATGACGCCGCCCTCCATCTTCAGGTGCTGGATGGAAAAGTAGAGTACCGGTGTCGGGCAGACGCCGATATCGGTCACGTCACACCCGGTGGCGCGCAGTCCGGCGATCAACTGCCGGGCATAGGCGTCGGAAGAAATGCGGCAGTCGCGGCCGACTGTAATGGCCCGGGCCCCGTTGCGTATGAGGAACGTGCCGATGCCTTTGCCGATAAGGAGTACATCCTCTTCGGTCATGTCCTGACCTGCAATTCCGCGAATATCATATTCTCTGAACATTTCGTGATTCATGCTAAACTCCTTGTAATGTCGATGTCCTTAGGTTGCCTTCAATAAATTTGGTATGAATTTCGAATCCGGGCTCAATGGGTGCCGGCGATCCCGGTTATAGACTTACCAATAGGGCGATCAACCCCAATACGACACAATAAGGCGCAAAAAAATGCAGGCGCCCCCGGCCGACCATCCAGACCAGCAATGTTAAAGATGCATATCCCACGAGGCATGACGCCAGGGTGCCGGCCGCAATGATATTGAAGGGCAATTCCGTGGGGCCCATCAGGTCCCCGGCGCCCAGTAACCCGGCGCCGGCAACGGCCGGTATGGATAACAAAAAGGAGAAGCGGGCGGCGGTCGTGCGGTCGAGCCCCAGGTATAAACCGGCTGCGATGGTGGCACCCGAACGCGATATACCCGGGATGATCGCCAATCCCTGCACCACCCCAATCACGATACTGTTTCCTATGGTACAGCGCCGAATGCCATGGCCACCAGCTCCGAACCGCCGGGTGCCCCAGAGAACGGCACCGGTGATCACCAGGGTAACCCCGACAATGGTGACGGATGAGAACAACGTTTCGGCGATTTCTTTGAAAACCAATCCCAAAACAGCCGTCGGGACGGAGCCCGCGATGATGAGCATGGCCATCCTGGCCTCCCGATCGTTGGCCAGCAATTCAGATGCTGCCTTTGTATCCGGCAGAACCCGGATCCATTTCACCAGGGCTCTCAATATGGCGACGATGTCCTTGAAGAAATAGATGACGACGGCAAACAGGGTGCCCACATGGACGCTGATGTCAAAGACCAGCAGAGGATCCGTTAACCCCAGCAAATTTTGAAAAAGGACCAGGTGTCCCGAACTGCTGACCGGCAAGAATTCCGTTAACCCCTGAACAATGCCCAGTAAAACCGCCTCCGTCAGATTCATATGCCCGTTTACCGATCCGTATATCAGATTGATGGGGAGTTTGTAACAACGGCCGTTGCGTTGAAGCCGCGGCCGTCTGGTGAGCGGTACTATAGCGCAAAGTGGTCCGAATTTCTATTGTAAGCTACCCTTTCACAACGGCCATTGGCCGCAACCGTGCTATCTTTTTTGATATCCCCGCCCCGTGTACGGCGGCGATCACGCTGGCGATGTCTTTGTAGGCCTCCGGCATTTCCTCGGCCAGGGTGGCCCGTCCCGTCCAGCGGACCAGGATACCCCGATCCTCCAACTCCCGGTTAATGGCGCGGCCCTTGCTCTTTTTACGGGCGGCTTTCCGGCTGAGTATGCGCCCCGCCCCATGGCAGGTGGAACCGAAAGTTTCCTCCATTGCCAGGGGGGTGCCGGCCAGCACATAAGAAGCGGTGCCCATATCCCCGGGGATGATGACCGGCTGTCCGGTCCGGCGATAATCTTGGGGCATGGCTTCGTGGCCCGGCGGAAAAGCGCGGGTGGCGCCTTTGCGGTGCACGCATACCCATTGCTGTTTTCCACGGTGCCGGTGCCGCTCTTTTTTGGCAATGTTATGGCAAACGTCATAAATAAGATGCATGGCGAGATGACGGGGACCGATGGAGAAGACCTTTTGAAACACCTCCCGGGTCAGATGGAGCATGATCTGGCGATTGGCCCAGGCGTAGTTGGCCGCACAGGCCATGGCACCCAGGTAGTGTTGTCCGGCGGTGCTTTTTATCTCGGCGCAGGCCAACTGCCGATCCGGCAGGTCGAAACCGGCTTTCTGGGCATGCTTTGACATCCTGGCCAGGGAATCGTCGCAGACCTGGTAGCCGAAGCCCCGCGAGCCGGAGTGCAGCATGACGGTGACCTGGTCCTTGAAGAGCCCGAAAGCGGCGGCGGTGGTATCGTCGTAGATCCGGTCCACCACCCCCACTTCCAAAAAATGATTGCCGCTGCCCAGGGTGCCGAGCTGCCGTAAGCCGCGCTCCAGGGCGCGTTTGCTGACGGTTTCCGGATCGGCACCCGGCAGGCGGCCGCCGTCTTCGGTGTGGTCGAGATCGGCCTGATCGCCAAACCCCTGTCTGACTGCCCAGGCACTGCCTTGGGTCAGCACCTTTTTCTCTTCCTTCACAGTGAGCCGGACATTGCCCGTCGACCCCACCCCGCAGGGGATATCCTGATACAGGCGGTTGACCAGGTCCGTCAGCCGCGGTCGGACTTCAGCCTCGACCAGCGCGGTGCCGGCCAGCCGCACGCCACAGTTGATGTCATAGCCCACGCCCCCGGGACTGACGACGCCGGTATCCCAGTCAAAGGCGGCTACCCCGCCGATCGGGAACCCATAGCCCCAGTGCATGTCGGGCATGGCCAGGGAAGCCTTCAGGATCCCCGGTAAAGCCGCTACATTGGCAACCTGTTTGAGGGGTTGGTCTTGACCGGGAATCTTGAACAGGTCCGCGGACGAGTACACAATACCGGGCACCCGCATACGTCCGGAGCGGGGGATTTCCCAACGGTATGGGTCCAGCTGTTTGACTTCCATGACTACAGGTCTCGTGCAACGGGATTAAATATCGAAAATGATGCAGGCCTGCCAGCCGTCTGCCCGGGGTTCCACCTGAAGTTGATGATACGTGACGGCTTTGATCTCGTTAAACATATCATGCGGAGCACACCCGGTGTTGTCAACCGGGACGACCGCTTCCAGGGAAAATTCCGTGAGCCTGCCAATACCAACCGGTCCGAAAACCAGGTTCTTTCCATTTACCAGGTACAGCAGTTCGCGCAGCCAGTTTATCATCAGGTCCGGCCAGTCTCCACCGTTTACGTTTACCTGAACCTCGCCGGTGGCTTTGAAAGGCCGCGGGCCGCAGATCTGTTCGGACAGCGCCCGGGCGGCCTCTGCAAAAAGAGCCGCGCCGGATTCCGCTTGGACAAGGATCCCGAGGTCGGCGGTATGGTCGAAGGTCTGGTAAGGCATGCCGTGTAATGCAACCTTTCATATGGCGGTTACGCTGAGCGGAACCATGAGTTCCCGCAGGCGGAGGTTGCCCTTCAGCGCAAGGGATTCTTCGTCGTCTTACTCCCCGGAGATTTCCACCACCGTGCCGGTTTTATCAGTGTTATATCCCCCCAAGGCTTCCACCCGGGTCTTGAAGTCGGGGCGCACAATGGTTTCCAGAACGGTCGTAATGCGCACGGATTCGAAGAATTCCTCCGGTATCACCAGGTCGTATTGCTCGGTGACAACCGGAATGAAATCCAGGTCGAGTGCCCGGGCGGCGGCGAAAATGCCGAGACCGACATCCGCGGTCCCGCTCAGCACCGCGGCGGCTATGGACATGTGGGTGAATTCCTCGGTACCATACCCATTTAAACCGGCCGGATCGATGCCCAGCTGCCCCAGGCGGTAGTCCAGCAGGATCCGGGTGCCGGAACCGGCTTGCCGGTTGATCATGCTTATGTCGTCACGAGCCAGGTCGCGCATGTCGCGAATGGTTTTCGGGTTTCCTTTGGGTACAATCAGGCCCTGGTCACGCATAACCAGGTTGACCAGCCGGACACCGCGGCCGGGAAGGTATTTTTTCACGTAGGAGGCATTGTAGCTGCCGTCCTCGGTATCCAGCAGGTGTGAACCGGCCAGGTGGCAGCCGCCCTTTTTGATCGCCATCAGACCGCCCAGGCTGCCGACATGACTGGAAGAGAGGGTCAAACCCGGATGCTTGATCCGGATATGGTCGGCCAGGAGGTCCAGGGTATTGTCATGACTGCCCACTACCACGATCGTATCCCGGATCATGGCCTTCGGCCGCAGCAGTTCGGCCTGGACAGGCCGATCGCCGGTGACGCCCTCTGAATTGCTGGGGATGCGGATAATGCCGTCCGCTTCCGTGAGGGAAGAGATGCTGCCGGCGCCCCGGGGCAGCGAGGTGGCCACGATACGGTCACCCACGGTACCGAGTTTTACCCGCAGAAATTCTTCCACGCCCAGTTTCGAGGCCAGTTTCCGGGTGGGGAATACGTCGGCGACCGGTTTGTCCGGAAAAAGGGTTCCCAGCATACGGCACAGCAAAGGACCGACAAACTGTTCAAAGGCGATGATGGTGGAAACCGGGTACCCGGGCATACCGAAAACGGGCTTGCCCGCGATTACCCCCACGATGACCGGCTTGCCCGGCATGATCGTCACGCCGTGTACCAGGATTTCACCCAGGTCTGCGATGACCGCCCGCCCATGATCTTCCGATCCGGCCGAGGAGCCGCCGACAGTCAGGACCATATCAAAATCTCCGGCCGTGGCCTTTTCTATGATTTCACGAATTTCAAGGTGGTCGTCCGACACGATGGCATGGCGTTCAAAGGTGCCGCCGCAGGCTTCGATCAGGCCGCCCAGGATAAACGAGTTGGTTTCCAGGATCTGGCCCGGCGCGAGGTCGTCGGTGTCGGCCGACTGCCAGTCGACCAATTCAGGCCCGGTGGGGACAATCAGGACTTGCGGCCGCCGGCGGACGGAGACCGAGAATATGCCGCCGGTCAGCAAGGCACCCACGCAATAAGGCGTAATGGTATGATTCTGGGCGAACAGCAATTCGGTGGCGACAATGTCTTCGCCCATTTTACGGATATACTGCCAGGGAAAAGCGGGGGCTTCGATGGTGACTTCATTTTCACCGGTTTGCTGAACCTGCTCAATCATGATGACTGCATCGTATCCGGCCGGGAGGACATTCCCGGTATTGATGAATATCGCCTGGCTACCGACGGCCAAGGAAACCGGCCGGGTTTCGGAGGCCCCGCAAGTGCTGGCGGCCTGCACGGCAATACCATCCATGGCGGCGGCATGAAAGCCGGGGGAAGAGAGCCGAGCGAAGACCGGCGCTGCCAGCGTGCGGCCGATGGCTTCCGGCACGGGGAGCGTCTCGGTTTCATCTATACTGAGGCCGGCAAACTGCCGGGTGACAATCTCGCGGGCTTCGACCAGTGATTTTTTTTGCAGATAAATGTTTCGTCGGGATACAGCCATTGGTTTTATCCTTGCAGTTTTACCGCTTCTCAGAATTAGGTTCCGTTACCCGGTCTCTCTGAGCATAGCGATGAGTCCCTTCCATACCCAGGTTAGCTTTCAGCGCGGGTAACTCTTCATCGTTTCACTTATCAAATTGACAGGCCAGTTCAGCCAGCACATGTTTTTGAAAATGGTTCTAAATGGGCATGACGGTTACCGGGGTGCCCTGATCCAGGCCTTCGGTATCACTGTCGATTTCGATCAGACCATCGGCCTGGACCATGGTGTTGATCAGGCCGGATTTGCCCAGCAGGGGTTCCGCCCTCAGGGTGTCATTTTCCACGATCAGCCGCACCCGAATAAAGTCAACCCGACCTTGCGCCGAGGGGACATTGCGCGCCAAACGGGCCAGGATACCCCGGGACCGGGGAAAAGGATCCGCCAGGCCGCGGATTCGGTTGATAAACGGTTTTACGATCTTTTCAAAAACAACCATAGCCGATACAACGTGGCCCGGCAGCCCCCAGACGGGTTTGCCGTCAACGCCGGCCAGGATGGTGGGCTTTCCCGGACTGATGGAAATGCCGTGAACCAGCAGTTCACTATCCGGCAGAGAATTGATTACCCGAATCGTGAAATCGCGGGTTCCCACGGAACTGCCCCCGGACAGGATGACCATGTCGCTTTGCGCCAGGGCAGCTTGGCAGGCTTGCCGCAGGTCTTCGAAATTGTCTCTTACAATGCCCTGAGGCTGGGGCCGGCATCCCAATTCGGCCACCATACCGGCCAGTGAATAGCTATTGATATCACGGATCTGACCGGGGCCAGGCACTTGAGTGGTAGGGATGACCTCATCCCCGGTGGAAATAATGGTGATCAGCGGCCGCCGGTATACACTTGCCGATTCGCGGCCAACGGCCGCCAGGAGACCGGTTTCCGCGGCCCGCATTTTCTGGCCGGCCTGCAGGACGGCAGTCCCTGCGGGATAATCTTCGCCGGCCAGGATGACATGCTGGCCCGGCGCGACACTTTTATAAACCTCAATGGTATCGGCATCGACCTCTTCGGTGTGTTCTACCATGACAACTGCATCGGCACCGGCCGGCAGCATACCGCCGGTGGCAATCTTTACGGCTTCACCCGGGCCGACCGTCGTACTGGGGACCGTCCCCATGGAAACCGCGCCCGTGACCATCAGATAGGCCGGGTTGGCCTCCGAACTTCCGAATGTGGACGCGGCCCTGAGCGCATAACCGTCCATGGTTGACCGGGAAAACCCCGGCAGATCTTCGGCGGCGCTTACGGATTCCGCGAGCACCCGCCCGGTCGCCTGATGGGTCGCCACCATTTCCGTGTCTACCGGTCTAAAGGATTGGATGTGCCCGTATACCGTAAGGATGTCCACTACGTTGAAGAATTCTTGCATCTGTTTTTCCAGCTAGTCAAAGACTGAATGGCCCTGAGCAGGCAGGGCGTTACGCCTTGCGGCTACTTATCATATAGGGTATCCCAGTTCAAACAATTGGGGGGCTTTTGATCGGCCAACCCGGCCAATAGATTATCGGCAGCCATGCGGGCCATTTTGGTCCGCGTCTCAATGGTGGCACTGCCGGCATGCGGCAGCAGAACGACGTTGTCCAACACCAGCAATCCCGACGTGACAGCCGGTTCATGTTCATAGACATCCAGGCCGGCCCCCGCAATCGTCCGGTTCTGCAGAGCTGTGCATAGAGCGGCTTCATCGACAACCGGACCACGCGACGTATTGATTAAAAAAGCCTCCGGCCGCATGCGGTTCAAAGCGGCGGCATCTATGAGGTGGTGGGTCTGCTCGGTCAGCGGTACGTGCAGGGAGACAAAATCCGAGCGGGCCAACAGCGCTTCCAGGTTGACGTGGGTTGCATTGAGAGCGCGTTCGGTTTCAACCGGTAAGCGCTGCCGGCTACTGTATAGGAGGGTCATGTTGAAACCGGTCGCTCGCCTGGCCACGGCCTGTCCGATGCGTCCCATGCCGACAATGCCGAGGGTTTTTCCGCTGATTTCAGACCCCAGAAAGTGAAAGGGTGCCCAAAACCGAAACCGGCCTTCCCGGGTATAGCGGTCGCCGGCTACTACCCGGCGGCCGGCGGCCAGGAGCAGCGCGAAGGTGATATCGGCGGTTGCATCGGTGAGAACACCGGGGGTGTTGGTTACCAGGATCCCGCGCCGGGTAGCGGCCGCCACATCAATGTTGTTGAAACCGACGCCATAATTCGCGATGATTTTCAATCCGGGGGCCCGGTCCAGCAATTCAGAATCCACTGTATCGGTGATCATGCACAGCAAGCCGTCTTTGCCATCTATCTGCTGGAGGATTGCTTCCCTATCCATGGGACGGTCGGCCCGGTTCTGCACTACCTTGCTGGTTGCCTCGATGTCGGCCAGCACCCTGTCTGGCAGGCGTCCGGTTATGAGAACGTTCATATCCGTAATCCTCGGAAAGAGGTTGACAATTTATTGGAAATCTTTAGTATCAAACGGTTTTTATGCCCTGTCGCCATGCAGTCAGATCGCCTGGAGATGATGGTCAAATTACCCTACCATAGATCGAAAACCGGAAGTAAAACAATGGGAAAATGTGTCAACCATCCGGATGTCGAGACGGAATTCAAGTGTATGAAACACGATATATACCTGTGTCCGGCCTGCGGCCGATGCAGCGATCCGGACTTGTATTGTAAATTCCGCACGGCTTGCCCGATCGCCTTCCTGGAAAAAAGCGGCGACACCTGGGGTGAGGATAAACCGCAAAAACGATGAGCGGGGTTTCTAGCTGGGTGCAGCGAGATACTGGTTCGGAAAGACCTTTCAAAACCCGGGGTTGCAAAACAATGAAAATAATGTATAATCAATAGGTTAACTAAGTAAAGCTCGGTTTGGCGGCAGCTTTCGAAGGCCACGGGTTATACACCCGGGTGAACCGGCCGGTGCCGGCTTGATGGTTGTAATTATAACTGACTGAATATATAAGAAAGATTCCATTGCGCCCACCAGGGCGAAAGGGGCAACATCAGCAGGACCGCGGGATAAACCCCCGCACCAACAGGAAACATATGGCATTATTCAAAGGCTTCACACTTTTCAAAAGGAGTAGTAAAACAATCGAAAACCAATCCCAGACACCCCCCGATGGGGTGGACAAACCAAAATTCCTGACTCAGACCCGTTTTGACTCATTCAACCTACCGGAAGTCCTCCTGGAGGGGCTTAACGACGCCGGCTTTGTTCAGTGCAGCCCCATCCAGGCCCAATCACTGCCCATCTCCCTCGCCGGACAGGACGTGGCCGGCCAGGCCCAAACAGGCACGGGTAAAACTGCGGCGTTTCTCGTCACGGTATTTTCACGACTCATGGAAATGAAGGACCGCAAGCCCGGTATCCCGGCTGCGCTCGTCGTTGCCCCCACGCGGGAACTGGCCCACCAGATTTTTGACGAAGCCCGCTTGATAGGTAAAAAAACCGGCCTCACGATGGTTCAGGTAGTGGGGGGCGTCGATTATGTCAAGCAAGCCGACCGACTCCGGAAAGGCGTCGATATCGTCATCTGCACTCCCGGCCGGATTATCGATTACATGAAGCAGGGGATTTTCAAGACCACCGGGGTCAAAATCGTGGTCATCGATGAAGCCGACCGCCTACTGGACCTGGGATTCGAAAAAGACATGCGGTTTTTGCTCAGAAAGATGCCGAAGTACGACCAGCGCCAGTCAATGCTATTCTCCGCTACCCTTTCCCACCGGGTGATGGAACTCACCTACGAATACATGAACCTGCCGGAATTCATTTCGGTGACGCCCGAAGAAATTGCCGTTAAGAGTATCGCCCAGGAACTTTACCACGTGGGTAAAGATGAAAAATTGTCGCTCCTGCTGGGGCTTTTAAAGCGTGAAGAGTGGCACCGGATGCTCATTTTTGTAAATACCAAGATGGGTGTCGAGTGGTTGACCCAGAAATTAAAAGGCAATGGCTGGCCGGCGGAGGGCATTACCGGTGACCTGCCGCAGAAGAAGCGTTTCCGGTTGATGGATCAGTATAAAAACGGGCAGCTGAAGATCTTAATTGCCACCGATGTAGCCTCGCGGGGCATCCATGTCGAGGACATCAGCCATGTCATCAACTATGATTTGCCCCAGGACCCGGAAAATTATGTTCACCGCATCGGGCGTACCGCCCGGGCCGGTAAATCCGGGCGTGCCCTGTCCCTGGCCTGTGAGCGCTATGTGTTTCATTTAAAGCCCCTGGAAGAGTTGCTCGAGTACCAGATTCCGGTCGTCTGGCCGGAGGACGGCTGGTTCGAAGAAGACGTGGCTGGACCGGTGCCGGCCGAGCGCAGGGCGAAACGCAGCCCGCGTTCTCCGGGTGCCAAGCGAGCCCGCTGCCGCTCACGCAAATCAGCACCTCGGCGCCGGCATGAGCCCCCGTTGCCCGCGCGACCCAAGGATTATTTCCCGGGGACCTTTTTTGGTTTCAAGCCGAAATCACCCAAAAAACAGGCCCCGGTTGATAGCCCGGACACCGACAAACAGACCGCCACTCCGGCAAAAGACGGAAAACCTGTCCCGAAGCGACGTCGCAATTACCGCCGCGGCCGGAGGCCGGCGGCCCGCAAGAAAGCTGCAGAGGGTAAAACGGCCCCCAATAAGACACCCGCAGGGAAAACCGCACCTAAAAAGGCATCCTCCCGAAAGGCGGCGCCCCGTAAGGCCGCTTCCAAGAAAACAGGCTCCCGCAAAAGAGCCCCCCGTAAAACACCGCCAAAAAAACAGACAGAGGTTCTCTAAAAGACTTGCCCTATATCAACTTACATCAGGATAGCCGATCTTGTCGTATTGGGTAGGTTCATGAATTACTATTAGAAGTGGTTTTTAAACCACTTCAAGAAGCTGTCTCAAAATAGTATTTTGGTTCAAGGTCCCGTCTTCGCTCTCTGAGCTTCGCCGGACAAGCAAGGCTCCCAGCAGAGTTTATCAGCCATAGCTTCAGCGAAGGCTGAAGATTGGGGCAAAAGGCTTTTTTGAGATAGCTTCTAATAGTTGCCGTGGCGTACTATTTCCCCTTCCACCAGGTAGATGACTTCTTCGGCGATATTGGTAGTGTGATCGGCAATGCGCTCAAGGTGGCGGGATATCAGGTACAGATTGATCAGGGAGCCGGCCTTTTCAGGGGTTTTAAGCATTTCATTCTTTATGAGATCGTAAGCTGTCGCCTGCAGGTCATCGACGTCATCGTCCAGGGTGACAACCTTGAAGGCAATATCGACATCCAGATTGACCAGCGCGTCCAGGCTTTTTTTCAGCATGTCCTCTACGATGGCGGCCATGTGTGAATAATCAAAGCGAAAAACACCATCCTGCTTACCGGTAATATTGGCTACCCGCTGGGCGATATTCACCGCCTCGTCTGCAATCCGCTCCAGGTCGTTGTTGATCTTGATAACGGCGATCAAAAAGCGCAGATCTACGGCCACCGGCTGGTAGAGGGCCAGAATCTTCAGGCACTCTTCCTCTACCTCCACCTCCTTATCGTCAATTTCATAATCCCTCTTGATGACGGTTTCCGCAATTTGCAGATCCCCGTCTGCAATGGCCTGACTGGCCAGCCGTAATCTTTCTTCCACCATGGCCCCCAGTGAAAGAATCTGCTTTTTCATCTTGTCCAGCTCTTTTTGAAAGAATAAGGTCATCTTTTTCTCGCTTATCCGAATCGACCGGTTATGTAGTCCTGGGTCAACTGGTGCCGCGGATTCGTAAAAATGCGTTCCGTCGGACCGACCTCGATGAGATCCCCTAAATGGAAATAGGCCGTGCGCTGGGAAACCCGCGAAGCCTGCTGCATGGAATGCGTTACGATGACAATTGAATACTGGGTTTTCAATTCGGTGATGAGTTCCTCGATCACGGCCGTGGCGATGGGGTCCAGGGCAGAGCAAGGCTCATCCATCAGGATGACTTCCGGGCTGACGGCAATGGTGCGGGCTATGCATAGCCGCTGCTGCTGGCCGCCGGACAATCCGGTACCGGGTTGATCCAGGCGATCCTTTACTTCATCCCACAGACCCGCCTTGATCAGCGACGTTTCCACAATCTCATCCAATTCGGCACTGTTGGCCGCCAGTCCATGGATCTTGGGGCCATAGGCGATATTGTCGTAGATGGATTTGGGAAACGGGTTGGGTTTTTGAAACACCATCCCGACCTGAGCGCGCAGGGGTACCACATCGATATTTTTATCGTAGATATTGACATTGTCCATCAGTATTTCACCTGTGACCCGGCAGTTGTCGATGGTGTCATTCATACGGTTCAGGCAGCGGATGAAGGTGGACTTGCCACAACCGGAGGGGCCGATCATGGACAGAACCTCATTGTTGCCGATATCAATGGATACGTCATTAATAGCATGCTTATCATCGTAATAAACATTTACGTTGCGACAGGTCATGCGCGGGTTGTCCACAATGATATCGCCGACGGTTTTCCGGTTTTCGCGGCTGACCAGAACCCGTCCTTCTTCTATTTCCCTTTGTGCTGTCGCCCTATCTTCCGGCATGGTCGTTACAAAGCCTATCGTGTTGGATTTCATCATCCGAGCATCACTTTTATATAGTTTTTGCAGTTAGAAAGTCAAATTTACAGCCGCAAAGACAAAAGTAGACCGGACTTGAGCAAGCATCCGGTCTACTTAACGATTCACCTCTTACTTGACGCCTTTGAGGGTCGTCAGGGATGCGGCGTCACTTTTAAACTTATTACGCTCGACGTCCGGCATGGGGATCAGGCCTCTTTCGCTCAGGTAGCCTTCTTCGCCCCAGGCTTTTTCGCTGGTGAACTCTTTCAAGTATTCTTTCATCCCCGGGATCACCTTGGTATGGGCCTTCTTCGCGTAGAAGAAGAGCGGACGCGAAACCGGGTATTTGCCATCGGCAATGGCCTCAAAGGTCGGCGGCACCCCGTCGATAAAAGAGCCCTGGATTTTGTCTGCATTCTGGTCCAGGAAGCTGAACCCGAAGATACCGACAGCATTGGGATTGGCATCCAGTTTCTGCACGATCAGGTTGTCGTTTTCACCGGCTTCGACGTAGGCGCCGTCTTCACGGACCGTGTGGCAGATGCTTTTGTATTTCTTTTTGTCTTTTTTCTTCATGGCCTTGACCCAGCCGAATTTTTTTCCGCCACCTTCCATGGCAAGTTCCACGAAGGCATCCCGGGTGCCGGACGTGGGCGGCGGGCCCAGCACTTCGATCTTGGTGGCCGGCAGAGATGGATTCACGTCTTTCCAGGTTTTGTAGGGATTGGGGATCAGTTTTTCAGCACCGCTCGGATCCGGTACATCTTTGGCCAGGGCCATGAAAATGTCTTTACGGGACAGTTTCAGCGGAGCGGTTTTCTTGGATTTGGCCAGGACGATGCCGTCGTAGCCGACTTTGACTTCGATGATATCGGTGACGCCGTTTTTCTGGCATTTTGCGAATTCGGAACTTTTGATGCGCCGGGAGGCGTTGGTGATGTCCGGATGCTCAACGCCGATACCGGCGCAAAAAAGCTTCAAGCCCCCGCCGGAACCGGTGGACTCGATTTTGGGGGTTTTAAAAGGGGTGGTCTTGCCGAACTGCTCGGCGACTACGGTGGCAAACGGATAGACAGTTGAAGATCCGACGATGCTGATATAGTTTCTGCCGGATGCGGCCTGGGCCGTTCCAAAAGCGGTGGCGATCATCGCAATTGCGATAAAGGCTATAAGGGCTTTCTTCATTCTGCTTTTCCTCCTTGTGTAGAGATAATTTTAAAAAAATCAGGTATGGCATATGGCCATACTGTTAACCAAGCTAGTTGTGTCTACCCCGGGGGTATTAGGTCAATGTTAGTTCAATGTTACTATTTTGTTTAATTGGACTAAAAAATGGCTGTATTTGAAGAGACCTACCAACGGCGTTCAAATCGCTTGCGTAAAAACACCGCGGTGGCGTTCATGGTTATTAGAAAGGCCAGCAGGACAATGATGGCGGCCGAGGTTCGTTCCACAAATCCACGCTCAGGACTGTCGGCCCACAGATAGACCTGAACCGGCAGGGCGGTCGAGGGATCTGTAAAGCCGGCCGGGACATCGACGATAAAAGCGACCATACCGATCATCAAGAGCGGGGCAGTCTCACCCAGGGCCCGGGCCATGCCGATAATCGTCCCGGTCAGCATGCCGGGCAGGGCCAGGGGCAGTACATGGTGGACCACCATCTGCATTTTGGAAGCGCCGACCCCCAACGCCGCCTCACGGATGGAAGGGGGGACCGACTTCAGCGCCGAACAACTGGCAATGATGATTGTCGGCAGGGTCATCAAGGTCAGCACCAGGCCGCCGACAATCGGGGCGGAGCGCGGCAGACCGAAAAAGTTGAGAAAGACGGCCAGTCCCAGCAACCCGAAAACGATGGACGGGACGGCAGCCAGGTTGTTGATGTTGATTTCAATCAGGTCCGTCCAGCGATTATTAGGCGCGAACTCCTCCAGGTAAACCGCGGCGGCTACGCCGATTGGAAACGACAATGCCAGGGTGACGATGAGCGTGAAAAATGAGCCCATGACCGCGCCCCAGATTCCGGCCAACTCCGGCTCGCGGGAGTCACCCACGGTGAAGAAGGTCTTATTGAAACGTTTTTCCAGTTTTCCTTCTGCAATCAGTCGGTCTATCCAGGCCAGTTGCTTATCCTTCAGCCGGCGCGAGTCTTCCGGTCCTGCCCGTTTAATATGACCTTTCATTAACATGTCCACGTCATCGTCGGCCGGCACCCAGATTGAGCGTTTCTGGCCAACGATTTGAGGATCATTCAAGACGATTTTGCGCAGTTCAAAGGACGCCCCTGGACTGGCCAGTTTGTACAGCAGCCGCTTGTCACGCCTATTTTTCACTTCTGGAAAAGAGTCGCGCAGCGACTGCTTGACGAGTCCTTGATAATCGGCGGTGGCCAAAGAAGCCTGCCGCAGAGTGTCCGGCGAAAAATAGATGTCCAGTTTAACATACGTCTGCCAGAACGCACTGGCCCCATTGGCCGCAATAGCGATAAACAAAAAGGCGAGAAAGGCAAGGCTGACGACAATGGCGGAAATGCCATAAAAGCGGAATCGGCGTTCGGCACGATAGCGCCGGGCAAGGCTTTGATTAACGATGTCGATGGTCCGCTTGGCTTTCTTTTGGGTATTATTCATACTGCTCCCGGTACTTGCGTACGACATAAAGCGCGATCACGTTTAAAATCAGGGTGACGAAAAACAGCAGCAAGCCCAGCGCGAAAGCGGCCAGGGTTTTAGGGCTGTCGAACTCCTGGTCACCGACCAGCAGCGTGACAATCTGGACAGTAACGGTGGTCACGGTCTTGAGGGGATTGATTGTCAGGTTCGCCGACAGGCCGGCGGCCATGACCACGATCATGGTTTCGCCAATCGCCCGGGACACGGCCAGCAACACGCCGCCGATGATTCCGGGCAGGGCCGCCGGCAGGATTACCTGTTTGATCGTTTCGGACTGAGTGGCGCCCAGGCTGTAGGCCCCATCTCGCAAAGATTGCGGTATAGCGTTGATGAAATCATCGGATAGGGAAGATACAAACGGAATGATCATGATGCCCATGACCAGGCCTGCGGCCAGGGCACTTTCCGAGGAAACGTCCAAACCCAGGACGGTACCGGTATCTCGGATAAAAGGCGCCACCGTGAGGGCTGCAAAAAAGCCGTATACCACCGTTGGAATTCCGGCTAGAATTTCGATCAAAGGTTTGGCCCAGGCCCGCATTCTTAGGCTGGCATATTCGGAAAGGTAGATCGCTGACATCAAACCAATGGGAACGGCAACCACCATTGCAATAGCAGATATCAGCAAGGTTCCCAGGAATACGGGAATGGCGCCGAATGCCCCGGAAGAACCGACCTGGTCCGACCGAATGGCCATTTGCGGACTCCACTCGAGACCGAACAGGAAATCCGTTACCGGAATGACCTGGAAAAAGCGGATCGCTTCATACAGCACGGAAAGGACGATGCCAATGGTTGTAAAAATGGCAATAGTGGAACAGGCAATAAGAATGTACTTGATGATTTCTTCAACATGGTTGCGGGCGCGCAGCGTGGCTTTGATGCGGCTGCGCACCAGCAGGGCGGTCAGGATGGCAATGCTGATCGTGATGACTGCCAGGGCGGCCTGGCTGGTGGCTTTCAAGCTGCGGTAGTGATCCGCCGCAGCCTGCTGAACGGCATCGATTTCGCCGGAAGTGATATTTCCACTGACCAGGTTGCGGATGTTATTGAGAAGCAATTTCAATTCAACGTCCGGCAGGGTACGGATATTCTCTGGTAGCTGCGCAACCAGGAGTTGAATGATTACCGTATCTTCCCCGGCCAGCCAGAAACTATAGAGCAGTACCGCCGGGATGCCGCACCACAACGCGGTGAGCGCCCCATAGTAAGTTGGGCGTGAGTGTAGCTCCTGCACCCTGCCGGCAGAGCCGGTAACTGAAAAGGCCTTGCGGCGGCCCATGTAATAGCCAACAACGGATAGTCCCAAAAGAACGAACATCAATGTGGTGGGTGACATCAACGGTGTAATCCTTATTATAACGGGCGCACCAGCTCCCTTTCCATCCCGGCAGGCAAAAGAGCCTCTGAAATTGCTGGCGAACGGTAAAAATAAATTGTTAGATTTATGTTAGCGCTTTATTAGTATTATATTTATTGAAGGATATAGCTGTAATTACAAATTGTTATGTGCTTAAAAGTGTGATATGAATCTCTGTGTAGGGGTTTGGCACAGCCGTTGTCCATTTGGCGCTGGGCACATAACGGGCGATATCTTGAATGACCCATTCCCGGTACGCCTGATGGTGTTATGGCTACGGTTCATAACGATCCCGTCGGCGGGTAAGTGCTAGAACCGTGAGGAGAGACCATGAGCAAACATTTTCAAAGGGAGCTGGACAAAATAAAGCGTATGCTGCTTTCCCTTGGCGCCATGATAGAAAGCCGCGTTCGGGAAACCAAAAAAGCCGTTGATTCGTATGATTACGATATCGCAGAAGAAATCATCAAACATGACTATGAAATTGACGAGATGGAAGTTGAGATAGAAGAGGAATGTCTCAAGATCATGGCGCTACACCAACCGGTGGCAGTTGATCTGCGGTTCCTTGTGGCTGTGATCAAAATCAACAACGATCTGGAAAGAATCGGTGATCAGGCGGTCAATATTGCCCAGCGAATTCAGACCATCAACAAACAGGAACGAATCGATTTTGTCTTTGATTATGCCGATATGGCGGCCAAAACTGAAACAATGCTGAACATGAGCCTGGATGCTTTGGTCAGCTTCGACATCGACATCGCCTTTAAAGTAGTGATCCTCGATGACGAGGTCGATGAAATCAAGAGTGAGGCGTATCGACTCATTAAAGGGGCTTTGAGGGAAAACCCGGATCATGTCGGGTATCTGATCAATTTGCTTTTGATATCACGACACCTGGAACGCATGGCCGATCATGCTACCAATATCGCCGAAGAGGTCATCTACATGATAGAAGGCCAGATTGTCCGGCACGCAAAACTATAAGAAGTCCGATGACACTTGCCGTAATCCGATCTCAATTGGATGTGCTGGCCGACGAACAACGGGCCGTCATTCAGATGCGATTTTTCAAAACGGGTCCAGGAGAGTATGGGGAGGGCGATCGGTTCATCGGGGTGCGGGTGCCGGAGCTCCGGCGACTATCCCGATTGTATCGCGATCTTGACCTGCCTGCGCTCAAAAAGCTGTTGAAATCGAAGATTCACGAAGAGCGTCACCTGGCTCTTTTTATCCTGGTCCTGCAGTTTAAAAAGGGGGACACCCGACAGCGTCGCAGAATCTACGATCTCTACCTTGCCAGTTTGGATTTTATCAACAACTGGGACCTGGTGGACTGTTCGGCTGAACACATTGTCGGCGGCTGGCTGGAAACGCGGAAGAAAACCCGGCTGGACACACTGGCCCGGTCTGCCGAGCTTTGGCATCGCCGGATAGCCATGATGGCGACTTTCCACTATATCAAACAGGCGCATTTTTCCGATGCACTGCACCTCGCCGAAGTGCTGCTGGCCGACCCGCACGACCTGATTCATAAGGCGGTTGGCTGGATGCTGCGGGAAATCGGAAAAAGGGATCTGGTTGTCGAGGAGGCATTCCTGAAAGCACATTACCTGTCAATGCCCCGGACCATGTTGCGTTATGCCATCGAAAAATTCCCACCCACCCGAAGGCAGGCTTACCTGAAGGGGACCATCTGATTGCCTACCGTAGTAACGTTATCTTAGGAGTGGCCACGGTTTCCGGTGCTTCCCGGTAAAAATCAATCATGATCTGACGGGCATCTTCCGAGGTCTGCGCTTTGCATATGCGGGCATAGAGGGTGTGCCCGAATTTAAAATTGGCGGCATAATAGGCAAAAAAGCGGTTCAACCGCCGCATGGCGACGTTGGGGTCAAAATGCTTGTCAAGAAGAGCGATCATGTCCAGGGCGCTGGTTTTAAAAATAGTTTGGTCTGGTTTACTTCCCTGGGTCCATTGGGCAAAGATCCAGGGCCGGGCAATGGCCAGCCGGCCGAGAGCGACGCCGTCACAGCCGGTCGTCGTAAGCATGGTGAGGCAGTCCTCGGCCGTAAACACATTCCCATTGCCGAATACGGGGATTGAGACGGCTTCCTTGACCCTAGCGATATTGGCCCATTTTGGGGGGCGGGTGCGTCGGTCCGGTGCCACGCGCGGGTGAAACGTCAGGGCATCGGCCCCGGCATCCTCAAGCCGGCGGGCCAAATCCACGGCCGGTTTCGGATCATCCCGCCAGCCGGTTCTGAATTTGACGAATACCGGCAGGCCAACCCGGCGACGTATGGCGGCCACGATCTTGACGGCCAGGTCAGGTGTTTTGAGCAGTTCCGCCCCACAGCCATGGCGGCATATGGACGCCACCGAACAGCCGAAATTGATATCCACCCCGAAAAAGCCCGCTTTTTCCACCTGTCGGGCAGCCCGCCCCATGGTGTCGGGATCGTCGCCGAAAAGTTGACACACCAGCTGCCCCAACTCCTCGGGCCGCCACATGAACCCTGCGATCATATTGGGGGTACCTTGCTGCACGGCACGGGAACTGCTCATTTCTGAAAACATCAGGCCGAAACCGCCGTACGCGGCCAGCAGCTCGCGAAAGGCGATATTGCCCAACTTTGAAAGCGGTGCCAGGACCAGCCGTCCGGGTATGGTTCGGTTGCCGATTTTTAAAGGACGATTCAAATGGTCTGCAAGGTTGGATGTCATCCGTTTCCGTCATTCACTTTTTGGTTCTACTTGCCGAAAACCGCCAGTCAACTACACACCTGTCCTGCGGGCACCGTAAGCGGTTAAGTCAACGGAAACATAACATTTTAAAGCGCTGAATTCGATTTTTTTCTAAATTTTGCGACCGATATAGTGGCTATAATCTTTTAAGGTAGGGGTGTAATCGGCATTGAATAGCGGGCTGGAGATCATGAAATCTGCCGTGGAGCGGTTACAGGCGGACGGGATATTATAAAGGACGGACATGCGCAGCAAGGCTTTGACATCCACATCGTGCGGCTGGGCCGCCATGGGGTCCCAAAAAAAGATCAGCAGGTCCAGTTTGCCATCCGCAATCATGGCACCCAACTGCTGATCGCCGCCCAGGGGGCCGCTTTTCAGCCGCTTGATGTCCAGACCACACTTTTGCGCTGCCAGGCCGCCGGTCGTGCCGGTGGCATAAAGATCATGCTTGCTCAGCACAGCCGCGTTGCGGGAAATCCAGTCCAGCAGGTCGGCCTTCCGCTCATCATGGGCCACGAGGGCGATTCTCTTTTTAGGTTTCATTTTCTACCTCGCTCGACACTGTCAACGGGAGATGGATTGAGAAGGTAGAGCCCTTGTTAACCGTGCTGTCTACCGAAACATAGCCGCCATGCGTCTGGGTGATATGCTTGACGATGGCCAGTCCGAGACCGGCTCCGCCCAACTGGCGGCTGCGGGCCTTGTCCGCCCGATAGAAACGTTCAAACACCCGGGGGAGATGCTTCTTCATAATGCCGATGCCGTGGTCCTGAAAGTCAATCACAACCTCGTTGCCGGAAACGGTGACTGTCAAAATGACCTCACCACCGGGTTCGCTGTATTTGATAGCGTTGTCCAGCAGGTTTACGGCCGCTTGTTCAAGCAGGGAAGGATCGGCCTCGATGGTAATATCCGGATCGCAGGCCAGGACGACGGTGATATCCCGTTCTTCGGCCGCGCTGCCGTAAATATCCACCGCAGCCTGGAGAATGTCGATGAGTTTCACTTCCTGGAAAGTGATTTCCTTCTCCATGGCGTCCTGCTCGATGACGGACAGCTTCATCAGGTCTTCGATAATACTCGTCAACCGGATCACATGACGATCAATGATATTAAGAAACCGCTCCTGTTCGGCCGTATCCTTGATGTTGTGGTGTTTTAACGTTTCCACAAACCCTTTTATGGCCGTCAGGGGCGTTTTGATCTCATGGGAGACATTGGCCGCGAAATCCCGCCGGACAATTTCAAGCTGGCGCAGTTTGGTGACGTCGTCGATGACCAGGAGGGTGCCGATGCGGGTCTCGTCTGCATCCTTCAGCGGAGCGCAGCGGACATGCAGGGTTTTCTCACTGGATTTATTATAGATGATATCGCCGTCGGTGGGTAAATTGTCGGCCCGGGAGTCGCGGATCAACTTTTCCAGGGTTGTGTTTCTGATAATTTCGTGCAGACTGCAACGCTTATCTTTTGGTAAGGGAATTTCCAGGATTTCCGCTGCGGCCTGGTTCATGTTGAGAATCCGGTCATTGGGATTCAAGGCAATGACACCCTCGACCATGCTGGCCAGGATCGTTCGAATTTCATTGCGCTGAGCAAAAGCCGATTTTACTTTCCAGTCCAGTTCAGCCGCCATCTCGTTCATGGCCTTGGCCAGCCCGGCCAGTTCAACCGAATCTGGTATGGTCAGTGAATGGTCCAAATTCCCTTGGGCAAACTGCCGGGCTCCTTTTTCCATCTCTTCAATGGGGCGACTGATCCGTCTGGAGATATAGAGGCTGATACCGGCGATGAGAACCGAGATAAGAATAACAGCCAAGATGATGCGCAAGCGGATCTCAGCGAGCTTGCGATCGATAGCAGTCACCGGTACCGAGGTCCTGATGACGCCCATAACGTGCTGGTCAAGCGCGATCGGGACCGCCACGTACATCATTTTTTTTTGTAACGTGCGGCTGTAGCGGGTGGAGGTGCCGTTGGCGCCCTTTAACGCGCTCGCAATTTCTGGGCGGTTGGCATGGTTGTCCATTTGCACCGGACTCTCGTCTGAGTCGCCGATTACCACCCCGGAAGGCAGGATAACCGTTATGCGGGTGGCGGCGTTTTTTGCCTGGGTATTCACGGTTTGGTTGACGGCGGTGTAATCTTGGGCTGCCAGCAGGTTTTTCAGTTGCGGCAAAATCAGATGGGCACGCGAGGTCAGCTCGGCAGCCGTGTGATGCAGGTAAAATTTTTTCATCTCCTTGGAATAGGAAACCGTTACCGTCACAAGGGCGAGCAAGGTCACCAGCAGGTAGGTTGGAAATAGCTGCCATATGAGCTTTCTTTTCTTCATGCCTCTTCCTTGAACCTGTAGCCTACGCCGCGTACAGTTTCAATGCAGGTGCCGTAGTCACCTAATTTCTTGCGTAATCCCGCGATCTGAACATCTACGGACCGATCAGTTACCGGATAGTCGTCGCCCCTGACCGCATCCACGATTTGGGACCGGGTGAACACCCAGCCCGGGCGCTTGGCCAGGTAGTGCAAAACCTGAAATTCGGTATAGGTAAGTTCTATCGGCCGATCCTCTACGGTAACCTGCCTGCGGCCGGGGTGGATTTCAATACCATGGATGTGCAGTACCTCCAGATCATCCTGCGGTGTACCGGCCGCAGAACGCAAAACGGCTTTAATGCGTGCAATGAGGATGCGCGGGCTAAACGGTTTCGTGACGTAATCGCTGGCGCCCAGTTCTAGTCCGCTGACGACATCCGCCTCCTCTCCCTTGGCCGTGAGCATGATAATCGGAATATGTTTGATTTTGGGGTCATTTTTTATTTTCCGGGTAACATCGAGCCCATCCAATTCCGGAAGCATGAGATCAAGCACCATGAGGTCGATGGGCTTGGTCCGCGCAATCCGCAGCGCATCTTCGCCTGATTTGGCGCAGCTGACCTGATACCCTTCCCGGCTGAGGTTGAATCGCAACAGCTCCAGAATGTCCTCTTCATCATCGACAGCCAGTATTTTTTCCCTGCTCATTTTTTTCCCTTTTGGTCAATGGTGTATATATTGGGATGAGCTCTATATCCGAATTATTGCCGGTATATTCGGGCCGTGTTAGTCTTTTGTTAGCATCCGGTACTGAAAGTTTATATATTATACATGGTTACAAATAAAAAGAGATTTCGTGACGTGTTCACGCGAGTGGCAACAACGGTTGTTTGGCTGTTTTCCATCCAGATGCCCAGTCCGGTCTCAACGGCAACCGGTATGGAGTGAATACGTTTTTGTCATCCCGGTCAATGGCCGACTGTCAGGCCTTTTGCTTCCCGGGTGGCCGTTGACTTAACCACGATATTCTTCTAAACATGCAGCTATGGGAACTGTCTTCGATTTCAAAGATGCCCAGGCCTACCACCGGTGGATGGATGATCCCCGCAACAAGTCGGCCCTTGAAAATGAGAGTCGGCTGATGATGGAGATGCTCGCCCCTTTGAAAACAGACTCCGCGTTGAGTATCGGCGGTTGCGCCGGCTCCCGGCTGTTGCCCATCGTCGACCGGGGGATCAGCCTGACCGCGATCGATCCCTCACCCTACATGCTGGATCTCCTTGGGGAATTACACGGCAATCGGATTGAGCTTTACCGCGGCAGCCTGGATGACCTGCCGTTTGAAGACAACTCCTTCAACCACGCCTGTCTCATCACAACCCTGGAATTTGTCGACCATCCCGAAAAAGTTCTTGCCGAAGCGTGCCGGGTGGCGAAGGATCGGCTCTTTATCGGATTTTTAAACCGCTATGCCATCAAAGGCGTTCAGCGGCGGGTCAGCGGCATGTTCCGGAAAACTCTTTTCAACCGGGCTACTTTCTTCAGCGTCTGGGAACTGAAGAAGTATATAAAAGCGGTGGTCGGCGATGTACCCGTTGCCTGGCGGACGATTGGCCAGCTGCCCGACACCGGCGGTTTCTTCAAGGATAAAATCGAACAGTCCCGTGTTATTCAGAGATTCCCGTTTGGTGCTTTTGCCGGGATGGTCGTAACCCTGGTGCCCCATTTCAAAACGCGTCCCCTGGCGCTGCGTTACAATGCAAAGGGGCATACGGAAATTGTTCCGGGCTAAATGCAGGGTTCCAGGGGCCGATGGTCCCAGGGGCCAAGTGAGCGGCCAAGACCATTTGAATATTGATAGGGTAATGCTAAGATGCGCATAGGTGTCTTGGGAAGCAAACCCTTGACCCCTTGACCCCTCGAATCCTCGAACCCTTTCCTAAGGAGCCCCGCCATGGAAGCGCTACTATGGGAACCACGTGATGAGTCCAAGGTCAAATGCCAGCTGTGCAGCCACCGCTGCGTTGTCAAACCGGGCAAGCGGGGTCTGTGCGGGGTGCGGGAAAACAAGGCCGGCGCGCTGCACACCTTGGTTTACGGGATACTCGTCGCCCAAAACATTGATCCTATCGAGAAGAAACCGCTTTTTCATCTCTATCCGGGCAGCCGGTCCTATTCGATCGCCACGGTCGGCTGTAATTTCAAATGCGACTTTTGCCAGAATGCAGATATTGCTCAGATGCCCTCCGATCGGGCCGGTTTGATCATGGGCAAACCGGTCACCCCGTCCAAGATCGTGGCCGCCGCGCGGGCCGCTGATTGCCGCACCATTGCCTATACCTACACTGAACCGACGGTCTATTTTGAATTGGCCTACGACACCGCCCGCCTGGCCAAGGAGCACGGCATCAGCAACGTTTTCGTGACCAACGGTTACATGACCGCCGAGGCATACGACCTGATCGCTCCGTATCTGGATGCCGCCAATGTAGACCTCAAGGCCTTTTCAGATGATTTTTACAAGCACTATTGCGGCGCACGATTATGGCCGGTGAAAGAGACCCTCGTCCGGATGAAGCAGGGTGGCGTAATGGTGGAGGTGACGACCCTGATTATCCCGGGCCTGAATGACGAGCGGGCCCTGTTGGAGGACCTGGCCGGATTTTTAGCATCTGAACTGGGAACTGATACACCCTGGCATATCAGCCGCTTTCATCCCACCTACCGTCTGACGGATAGGGGGGTGACCCCGGAGAAAACGTTAATCGAAGCTCGCCGCATCGGGCTTGAGGCCGGACTGCACCATGTTTACATTGGTAATGTCCCCGGATCGGATGGTGAAAGCACAAGTTGCCCGGGGTGCAATCGGGTGGTCATTGAGCGGGTAGGGTATCAGATTCGGGGTTACCATATGGAAGACGGGCGGTGTGCCTTCTGCGGAACGCCGGCTGATGGTGTTGGTATGTAGGGCGTGTTCAGATGGCTCCGGGTTCAAAGGTTAAGGTCAGACCTTCTAGGGGGGATATGGGTTCAAGACGTTCAACCCGGAACGGGGAACGTTGAACCGGGAACCTGAGAACTTGTATTAGAAGCTATCTCAAAGTGGAATTTTGGTTCAAGATCCCATCTTCGCTCTCCGAGCTTGCGTCTTCGCGCTAGGCTACGCCGCACAAGTCGCCGGGCAAGCAAGGCTCCCAACAAAGTTTATCAGCCGTAGCTTGAGCGGAGGCTGAAGATTGGGCCAATCCGTCGTCGCCAAATGACTTACGTCTTCGCCGAGGCTACACCGCACAGAATGCCCGACATGAAGACTTTTTTGCGATAGCTTCTACATTAAACCGGCTTCTTTGTAATACCGCAGGGCGCCAGGATGCAAGGTGGCGCTCATTCCTTTGAGCATGCCCGGTTTGGTCAGATGGGCATGGGCCGGGTTCAGGCTTTTAAAGTCTGCGAAGTTTTCAAAGACTTCTTTCGTCACGGCGTATACAATTGCATCCGATACCTGGGATGAGGTTACCAAGGCGGCTTTAACACCAAATGTGGCGATTTCACCTTCATTCACAGCCCCGGGGTAAAGGCCGGAGCGGACAATACTCTTCGTATAGTAGGGATATTTAACAAGCAGTTTGTCAATGCCGGTAATGACAGCAAAGCGGACCTTCCGATTGCCTGTGGTTGCGTCGCGGATCGCACGGTTTGGGTGGCCGACCGTATAAAAGAATGCATCGATCCGGCCGTCTTGGAGCAGGTTGGCTGATTCCGTGGCCTGGAGGCTTTCAGCATTCATATCGGTTTTGTAGTCGATGTTGACAGCCTCGAGGGCATCAATGGCGTTCTGCCGGTGACCCGATCCGGGGTTGCCGATGTTGACCCGCTTTCCTTTCAGGTCCATGATGCCCCTGATGCCGGCGTCCACGGCAGCCACGAGGGTGACCGATTCCGGGTAGATGCTGAAGACGGCCCGCAGGTCGGCCTGGGGACCTTTTTCTTTCCATTCATTCTCGCCTTTGACGGCCTGCCACTGGCGATCGGACTGGACGATGCCGAACTGCAGGTCTCCGGACATGAGGGCATTTACATTGAAAACCGACCCCTGTGTGGTTTCAACATTGCAGCGCAAATTGTGGGTCCCGATTTCCCGGTTGACGATCTCGGCAATGGTTTTACCGGCCAGATAGTAGTTGCCGGTGCTGCTGCCGGTACCGATGGAGATAAAGGTAGGCTGGGGAACAGCATGTTTTTCCGGTGCCGGTGCCTTTGCTTCTTCCTCTTTCCCGCAACCGGCAACAAGCAATAAACCAAAGATACACAACGCGCCCAGGGCACATATTCTTTTCATGAAGCACTCCCTACGATTGAGTCTGATGCATTGGTGGAGCTTCAGCCGACAGCACCCTGATAGATAGCAAGTGGGCAGAGAAAAATCAACAAATTTAAGTGCTAACGTGCCGATGCCCAACTCTCCGGGGGAGCCAAAGATCTTATGCGGATGCAAAATCAGACCAATTGGTGTATGAGAAAAACACAGCACCCGCACGGCCTTTAACTGGCTTGGGTTGGCTGCTATTCACGGGTCGTCTGGTGATGCCTCCGAACGCGCCTTAAAAAGGCCGTCTGGAGCCCCCGTGTCCCCGGTTGCGGTGAACGGCGAATCAGGATCAGAAATGACCTCAGCAAAAACAAGCGCCCGCGTGAGTGTCATCATCCCGACTTACAACCGTGGATGGGCGTTAAAACGCGCAGTTGATTCCGTGCGCGCCCAAACGTTTCGGGATTTTGAATTGATTGTCGTGGATGACGGTTCCCAGGACGACACGGCCGACATTCTGGCTGCGTATGAAACCGATATCAGGGTTATCCGACAGCCCAATGCCGGGGTGAGTGCCGCCCGCAATGCCGGCATCCGCGCGGCCGGCGGTGAATTCATCGCCTTTTTGGATTCGGATGATTACTGGCTGCCGGAAAAGTTGCACGTTCAGATCGCCTATTTCGACCGCCATCCCGCAGCCTTGATCTGCCAGACCGAAGAGATCTGGATCCGGAACGGGAAGCGGGTCAATCCCAAAAAGGTGCATAAAAAGCCATCCGGCCGGATTTTCAGGGCGTCCCTGGCCCTATGCCTGGTCAGTCCCTCCGCTGTGATGCTGCGCCGGGAGCTGTTTATTGAAATCGGCGGATTTGACGAAACCCTGCCGGCCTGCGAGGATTACGATCTCTGGCTGCGGATCAGTGCCCGCCATCCGATATACTTGGTCGATACACCCCTGATCATCAAAACGGGCGGACACGCGGACCAACTCTCCCGGATGGCCGGCCTGGATCGCTACCGCATTCGATCGATCGAGAAACTGCTTGAGGATGGGGCGTTGACGCCCCTGCGACGAGCGGCCGCCATCGATATGCTTGTAAAAAAGGCCACCATCTATGCCTCCGGCTGCCGCAAACGCGGCAAACTGGATGAGGCCGCAACCTATGAGAAGCTCATTGCCGGATACCGGTGAACACAAAATATCTATTTGAAATTGCAAGATAACTGTGGTACCATACGGTCTTCTTGTTGAATTCCAACATCCATTGCAAGAGGTTGTGCATCCCAAAGCGGAAAAGGCGTTGCCGAGCAGGTGCGTTTCAACACGCTGCACCACCTGCGTTTTCCATAGACAACCTCACCGGGACAATCTTTTCTAAGCAGATCGGGTTATAACAGTAAGTTTCTAGAATCAGGAACTATACAGCCATCTTATTCTATTGAAAGGAGGGGGATAAAACGCGAAACGAGCACTTGTGTTTCAAATCCCAGGACCCGCATGCAACCGTGCCGGTTCCAGGCATTTAATAACCACGAATAAGGAGGAACAGATGAAAAAGGGAATCGTTTTTACAATTGCACTGCTCTTTGGTTTTGCGCTCATGGTGGGTGCCTCGGCCGAACCGGTTCAGGCCGGGCAGACCTTTGTGACCATCGGGACCGGCGGCGTAACCGGTGTCTACTATCCCACCGATGGCGCGATCTGCCGGCTGGTTAACAAGACCCGCAAAACCCACGGGATTCGCTGCTCGGTGGAAAGCACCGGCGGTTCCGTCTACAACCTCAACACCATAGCTGCCGGCGAACTTGACATGGGCGTGGCCCAGTCCGATTGGCAGTACCACGCCTATAACGGTACCAGCAAATTCAAAGACAAGGGTGCCAACAAGAACCTGCGGGCGGTATTTTCTGTTCATCCCGAACCTTTTACCGTGGTGGCCCGGGCAGATTCCGGTATCAAGAAGTTTGCCCAACTGAAAGGTAAAAGGGTCAACATCGGCAACCCCGGTTCCGGTCAACGCGGTACCATGGAAGTCGTTATGGCGGCCTATGGCTGGTCCAAGGGCGATTTCAAACTGGCCTCCGAGCTGAAATCCGCCGAACAGTCCAAAGCCCTGTGCGACAACAAGATTGACGCCATGGTATTCACCGTCGGTCATCCCAGCGGCTCCATCAAGGAAGCCACCACCTCCTGTGACTCGGTGATGGTGGAAGTGGCCGGTATGAAAATTGACAAACTGGTCCGCGACAACGATTACTACCGGACGGCCACTATCCCCGGCGGTATGTACCGCGGAACCGCCACCGACACCAAAACCTTTGGTGTGGGCGCCACCTTTGTAACCTCCTCCAAAGTTCCGGACAAGGTTATCTACAACGTTGTCAAGGCGGTCTTCGACAATTTCGACCAGTTCAAGAAACTGCATCCGGCTTTCAAAAACCTGAAAGAAGCCGAGATGATCAAAGACGGCCTCTCCGCACCGCTGCACAACGGTGCCAAGAAATACTACAAAGAGAGAGGCTGGTTGTAATCTGACCTGAAAGAGAGGGGCCCCGGGCCCCTCTCTGTGTTCAGGAATTGCTTCAAAGCCCACCGGTCAACCGCAAAGCGCGGCCGAGGGCCGTTACTTCCCGGGGCGGTCACCGCCTGCCCGGGGGGCTTTCAAACAGTTTCTTAACAAACCGGTCACCTGATGAAAATCCGACCGGATACCCGCTGGTTCGAGGTGAACACCCATGAAAAAGTTAGTCACATGTTGGGGCGCATGGCTGCTGTGCTTGGTGTTTATAGTGCCGGCTGCGGCGTTTGCCGATGAACAGATTATGATCGGCACCGGCAGCAAGGACGGCGTCTATTACTACGCCGGCAAAGCGCTTTGCCGCATCATCAACACAAAGGTCAAAGGGGTCGTCTGTGAGGTGTTGGATACGCCCGGATCGCTGTATAACCTGAGCAACGTGAGGGATGGCGGACTGGATATCGGCGTGGCCCAATCCGACTGGCAATACCACGCGGTCAAGGGGACCGGGCCGGTAAAATTTATGGACGGCGCCTTTACCAACTTGCGGGCCCTGTTTTCATTGCATGCCGAACCTTTCACCCTGGTGGTGCGCCGGGATGCCGGTATTACTCGGTTGGATCAAATTGTGGACCACAAGGTGAATATTGGGAACCCCGGTTCGGGGCAGCGAGCCACCATGGAAGTCGTCATGCGGGCCATGAACTGGTCCCACAAAGATTTCAAGCATGTGGAGGAGTTTAACGCCTCCGAACAATCTTTGGCCCTGTGTAATAATCGTGTCCAGGCCATGGTGTACACCGTTGGTCACCCCAATGCTTCGGTATCCAAAGCAGCCAAATTGTGTAACGCCACCATCGCGACGGTTGACGGACCGGTGATCGATAAACTGGTCGCCGCGAATCCCTACTACAGCTATACGGAAATCCCCGGCAACATGTATCCCGGCATTACCGATCCCGTCAAGACGTTCGGGGTAACCGCTACGGTCGTAACATCGTCCGATCTGGCCACCGATACCGTCTACGAGATTGTACGGGCCCTGTTTGAGAACCTGGATGATTTTCGCAAACTGCATCCCGCCTTCAACGTGTTGCAGCCCGAGAAAATGGTGCGTGACGGAATCTCCGCCGAGCTGCACGAAGGCGCCAAGCAATACTACCGAGAGAAGGGGCTGCTGTAACCGGTTCGGCTGTTACTATTTGTAAACCCTCCAGGAGGGAGAGCTTCGATGAGCGAACAAGATGAAAAAACCCACGAGGTAAATGAAGACGCTGTGCATGAGATGCTCGCTGAAACTGAGACGGGCGCCCGTAATCCCACGGGGGCGATACCCAAGCAAGTTCTCTTTTATGTGCCCCTGATCTGGACACTGTTTCAGCTCTGGTATGCATCGCCCCTGCCGTTTATATTTAATATCTTCGTTTTGAATGACACCGAGGCGCGCGCCATCCACCTGGCCTTTGCGGTCTTTTTGTCCTATACGGCTTATCCAACCTTCAAGTCGTCCCCCCGGAGTTATATCCCCATTCAGGATTGGATTGTGGGGCTGGTCGGGGCAGCGTGTGCTGCGTACCTGTGGATCTTCTACGTGGAATTGTCCGATCGTCCCGGGGCGCCGACCCAGGTGGATCTGGTTGTGGCCATTATCGGTCTGTTAACCCTGCTGGAAGCAACCCGCCGGGCCTTGGGACCGCCGCTGATGGTGGTTGCCTCGGTCTTTATCATCTATACGTTCGGTGGAATGCATATGCCGGATGTTATTGCTCACAAAGGCGCCAGTCTAAGCAAAGGCATGTCCCACTACTGGCTATCCACGGAGGGTGTCTTCGGGGTGGCCCTCGGCGTATCTACAAGTATGGTGTTCATGTTCGTACTGTTCGGTGCTCTGTTGGAGTCCGCCGGGGCCGGCAACTATTTTATCCGGACCGCTTTTGCCGGGCTCGGACATCTGCGCGGGGGGCCGGCCAAAGCGGCGGTCGTTTCCTCCGGGCTGACCGGCCTTGTATCCGGATCCTCTATCGCCAACGTGGTGACCACCGGAACCTTTACCATTCCGCTGATGAAAAAAGTCGGCTTCAAGCCGGAGAAAGCCGGGGCGGTGGAGGTCGCCTGTTCGACCAATGGCCAGTTGATGCCGCCGGTCATGGGGGCGGCCGCATTTCTCATGGTGGAATACGTGGGCATCTCCTATGTAGATGTTATCAAGCATGCCTTCCTGCCGGCCATCATTTCCTACATTGCTCTGGTCTACATCGTGCACCTGGAAGCGTGTAAGATGGGGCTCCAGGGCATGAAAAAACCCGGCGCGGCGCGGCCGTTTACTTCGAAGGTGCTCTCCTTCGTGATGACCATTTTGTTCATCATCATCTTGGGCGGGGTCACTTACTACGGTTTGGGCTGGATCAAAACCGTCACCGGAGGGGCTGCCATCTATATTGTCGCGGTTTTGATCTTTGCGGCTTACGTGGCCCTGATTGCCTTTGCCTGCAAGGTCCCGGAACTTGACCAGAGTACGGAAATCAACGAATTGCCCGAATTGGGGCCGACGGCCCAGGCCGGGTACTACTTTTTGCTGCCCATCGTGGTATTGATGTGGTGCCTGGTGGTGGAACGGTTTTCACCGTCCCTGTCGGCTTACTGGGCCACGGTCCTGCTGATTTTCATCGTGCTGACCCAGCGACCCCTGAAGGGGTTTTTCCGTAAAGCCAAGGGGGAAGACTTTGCCTTCAAGACCGGTTTTGCCGATATGATCGAAGGCTTTGTCAACGGGGCCCGCAACATGATCGGCATCGGCGTGGCTACATCGGCAGCCGGTATCGTCGTCGGGACGGTTACCCTGACCGGCATCGGGCTGGTGATGACCGAGTTCGTCGAGTTCATCTCCGGCGGGAATCTGATGCTGATCCTGCTTTTCACCGCTGTGATCAGCCTGATCCTGGGGATGGGGCTGCCCACCACCGCCAACTACATTGTCGTGTCAACCCTGATGGCGCCGGTCATCGTGGACCTGGGCGCCCAGAACGGACTGATCGTACCACTGATTGCCGTGCACCTGTTTGTCTTCTACTTCGGAATCCTGGCGGACGATACGCCCCCGGTGGGCCTGGCGGCATTTGCCGCCGCCGGAATTTCGGGCGGGGATCCCATCCGCACGGGTATCCAGGGGTTTACCTATGATATCCGGACGGCGATTCTGCCATTCATGTTCATATTCAATACCGAGCTGCTGATCATCGGCGTGGCCAACTGGGTCCACCTGCTGGCCGTCATCGTGATTGCCGTTGTCGGGATGCTGGTATTCGCAGCCGGCACTCAGGGTTTCTGGCTTACCAAGTGCCGCATCTGGGAAACCCTTGCACTGCTGCTGATCGCCTTTACCCTGTTCCGACCCGGATTCTGGTGGGATCGGATTTTTCCGCCCCTGCATGAAGAACCGCCGGCCAAGCTTGAGCAGATCGTGGGGGGCATGGAGCCCGGTTCGCTGATCCGGATCATGATCGAAGGCGAGAATATGCGCACCGAGGAAAAATTCACTAAAACGGTCATGCTGCCGGTGGGCGATGAGAAGACCGCCGCAGAAAGACTGGCGGGGGTCGGCATCGAGACGCGCGAGGAAGACGGCAAAACCGTAATCGACAACATCGTCTTTTCCAGCCCGGCCGAGAAGGCCGGCCTTGATTTTGACCAGATAATCCTCAATGTCCAGGTGCCGACGAAGCGACCGCCCAAGCAACTGATGGTGATTCCGGCCATACTGCTGTTGGGATTGATCGGGTTTCTCCAACGCGGTCGGGTCCGCAAGCTGGAAGCGGCCGCGGCTACGTAACGCTCTTGCTGGGTAATGCATGTTACCTGCGGCGTTTTAACAGGAGCGACAAACGCGTTCTATTTTTAGAACCTATCTCCAAAACGGATTTTGGTTCAAAATCAAGGCGGCTGTGAGGAATAAACCGGTGGAATACATAGGGTATTTCGAGGATTTATTCTGAGCGCCCAACACCGAGTTTGGACCAAAAGACGTTTATGAGATGGGTTCTGGTTACTTCATTATGGGGGTAGACTATGTTTAACAAGATACTGGTGCCGGTAGATATTGATTATCCGAAAACCGCCGCGATCGTATATCAAAAAGCCCTTAAAATCGCCGGACTGACTGGTGCCGAAATCCGCCTGATAAGCGTCATGCCCGGATACAGCATGCCCATCGTGGCGTCGTTTATATCGGAAGAGATGGTGAAAAAAGCCAAAGATCAGGTCAGGGCAACTCTCGAGGCCTTTATAAAGGATAATTGCCAGGAACCGATTACGTATACCATCAAGACCGGCAAAAACTGGGAAGAGATCGTCAAGGCCGCCGACAAGTGGGGGGCCGATCTGATTGTCGTCTACCACAACCGCAAGCGTGAAGTGAACGAGGTGTTTTCCAATTCCTGCTCCCACCGCGTCATGGAAAATGCCAATTGCTCGGTGCTGCGGTTGAAAAATATCCGCTAACAACATTTAGCAGGCTTTGAAACTTGAACTTCAACGGCCCACGTTCAATGCCGGTTTGCAAGGGACTGAGAGGGATTGAACATGGGCTGTTTTAGTCACGATCTAAACCCTCCACCTCTCGTGGCGGACCCGGAGAGGTTCTCCCGGTCCGGGGAGAATATGCCATTTATTGCCGAAACGAGAAAAGCCTAATCTGTCTGTTATCATGAATCATTTTGTTACTTTTCTTTCGCGTGAAAAGAAAAGTAACCAATCAGGCGTCGCCTAACGGCTATGCCCGACAAGAAGAAAACGCCCATAAGAGGCGGCCCTACGGGCTACCCTGCGCTTCTCGGAAAGGGCGCGCTCAGCAAACCCGCTGCGCTCAGACACGCACTTCGCTCTTGTCGCCCTTTCCTGCGATGCTCGGCGCCTCTTAAAGGGGAGTTAAAACCCAGAAACCAAAGTCAGCCACCTTTGGTGGGACTCATACTGCCTCCTGTTCTGCGTGAGGAGCATCACTCTGGTTTTTCAAGCTGTTTGGGTGTGCGCCGCTTCCCAGCCCAGCAGGGCTTTTTTACGGGCCGAGCCCCAGCGGTAGCGATGGATGTTCCCGGACTTGGCAATCACCCGGTGGCACGGAATAAGATAGCCGACCGGGTTGATGGCAATGGCGTTTGCTACGGCCCGAAACGCTTTGGGACGTCCCATGTAGGCGGCAATGTCCTGGTAGCTTACCACCCACCCTTCCGGTATCCGCAGCAGCGCCTTCCATACATTTATCTGAAAATTGGTACCCTTAAGATGCAGATTAAAAGGGATGGCGTCACGGCCATGCTCAGGGTTGAATATATCTTTGATGATGGGACCTATCTCGTGGTTTTTCTCGATCAAAGTTGCCCTGGGCCATTTTAGGATAAGCGGATCCTGGTCAGTCGGGCGCTGGCCGTCTTCCGCAAATCCCAGATGGCAGATTCCGCGTTTCGTCTTCGCCAAAAGGCATTCTCCGAATGGCGTGGTACTGATTCCGTACGAAATTTCCAGCCCGGCGCCCTGGTTTTTAAATTCACCGGGGGTCATGGCTTCGAAGGTGACAAACAGGTCATGCAGGCGTCCCGGACCGGAAAGCCCGGCATCCAGAGACGCCTCCAAAATACTTTGAGACCGGGCCAGTTTGCGCTTGGTATAGTCAAGGGTCAGATATTGCATAAACTGGATAGGACTGACCCCGGCCCACCGCTTGAACAAGCGGTCGAAGTGATACCGGCTCAAATGCACGCTGGCGGCAATTTGATCCAGGTTCGGTCGGGATTTAAAATTCTCTTCAATGTATTGAATGGCTTTTTCGATACGCCGGAAATTGTCGGACTGATGCGAAAAATCATGTAGTTCCATGATAGCTCCTTTTTTGATCATGCTACCGCAAACATAGTCCAGCTATGCGAATTAGGCCACCCGAATCTTGCTGATGTTTTTAGCAAGATTCGGGTGGTTGATTTTTAATAAAAGGATTATCAATACGTGAAACCATCTGATAGGGATGCGCAGCATCGTCAACCAGGAGACAAAAAATGAAAGCCGTTGGTACCGTATTGAAACTATCAACTGACACATCGGACAATCTCCAGTCCGCGGTTGTAAGCCGTGTAATGGGTTTCCAAGAATGGGGACTCATAGTAATCTTATCCACCCTCTGGGGCGGCTCCTTCTTCTTTGTAGGGGTGGCCGTAAAAGAAATGACGCCCTTGACCATCGTTGCGGGTCGGGTCGGCCTCGCAGCTTTTTTGCTATTGGTGTATGTTCGGTTACGCGGTCAAAAGATGCCCAGGTCACCTCGGTTATGGGGTGCGTTTTTCCTAATGGGGGCCTTGAACAACCTGATTCCCTTCTGCCTCATTGTCTGGGGCCAAATCCACATCGAAAGCAGCCTGGCCAGCATTTTAAATGCGACCACCCCTATCTTCAGTGTGGTCCTGGCCCACTATTTAACTCGTGAGGAACGTCTGACCATCAACCGCCTTGCCGGTGTCTTGATAGGCTGGATGGGGGTGGCGGCAATGATCGGCATCGAGGCCCTGAGGGGATTTGGGGTTGAAGTGTTGGGGCAGATTGCAGTGCTGGGCGCGGCCTTGTCATATGCATTTGCGGCCATATACGGACGACGTTTTAAAAAGATCGATCCGGTTGTGGTCGCAACCGGCATGCTGTGCGGTTCGACGGTAATGATCCTTCCCCTGGCGCTGTATGTCGAGCAGCCCTGGCAGTTGGCCCCCGGAATGGGTTCTGTTGCAGCCTTGTTTGGCCTGGCGGCCGTCAGCACGTCCCTGGCCTACATCATCTATTTCCGGGTGCTGGCAACGTCGGGGGCCACCAACCTGTTGCTGGTTACCTTTCTCATCCCCGTCAGCGCCATTATCCTTGGCGTCTTGGTTCTGGGGGAGCGGCCTGGCTGGAACGCCTTTACCGGGATGGGGCTGATCTTCATCGGCCTTATAGCCATCGACGGGCGTCTGCTGGAACGTCTGTGGCTCGTGACTTTAGAGCGCGATCGTCTTAGGACCGGCGGAGCCCAGGGTTGTGGGCCCATCGGGCGGTAGTCCTTTCACCATTACAGGTTTTGCTGGTTTATACCGCGAATATCAGGTATAGCGAAACATTATGAGCACACCCGACGATCAGGCCGTATACCGTATTCGTACAACCTACCGCAAAGAGAACCGGCCGAAAAAGTACAAAAACACCTATACGGTGACCGATGATCGTACCGCGACGGTTCTGGCAACCTGCGACCTCATTGGCCGGGCGGTTTTCAAAACCCAATCTATCCGGGATCATGAGCAGCAGACCTGGCAGATGAAACCCAATCGCCGTATCATGCCATCGCGCTGGATTATCACCGATCCCCAACAGCGGGTTGCCATGCAGTTCGATCAGAAAATCCTGGGCAAAGTGATGAACCCCTTATACCGCACGATGCTGGCTCTGCTGGACGATCAGGATCGGGAGGTCTATCGTCTGGTCGACCCGCGCAAGAGCATTCCCGATCGCATCATGATTGCTACTCCGGGCGAGTGGGCCCTCATGCACGGCAAGCGGCCCATGGCCAAGGTGGTTCGTCTGCCACGCCGTGAAGAACCGGCGAAAGGTTTATTTGGTAAATTGAAAAAAGCCCTGGCCGGGTCGGACCAGGGACTGGTCAGTGCCGAGCAGACCCATACCCTGGCCGCGCCGGTAGCCCTGGCCATGTTGCTGCTGTTTAATGAACTGGACGAGCCCGGTCCGGAATAAAAAGATTGTATGCCCTGTAACCCCACCAGACAAAGGGGGCGCCATGCGGATATTATCAACTGTCCTGGTTGTTGTCTTACTGATCTGCCCAATTGCTATCCAAGCCGGTGAGGCAGATGTCCTCAAGGTCGAGGTACGTAAAACCGGTAAACAGACATATCATTTCAGCGTTACAATACAGCATGAAGATACCGGGTGGGACCATTATGCGGACAAATGGGATATCGTCGGCGTAGATGGCACTGTCTATGGGACGCGAACCTTATACCATCCCCACGTGAACGAACAGCCCTTTACCCGCAGCCTGTCCGGGGTTGGCATACCAGCCGGTATCCGCAAGGTGACCGTCCGGGCCCATGATTCCGTGCATCAGTACGGTGGCAACGTCATGGAGGTTGCCTTGCCATAAAGTGGCAAGCCGGTGGGGTGTCAGGCGATCCGCAAAATGTCCGCGTGTACCTTGTCCAGGCGCTGGGGGGAGACTTTCTCGACGGTTTTCAATTCCTGGGCATACTGGGACACCTTATATTCCTCGATCAGCCAGAAGTATCTTTCCAACGCACCTCTTTTCTCCGCTGAAGTTTCATCTGTGAAAGTCGCCAGCAGGTCGTTCAAGCGATCGGTGTGGACGGCTACCAGATCTGATTTCTGACGGTCTTTATCCGGGGCGTTCTGGGCGCGTTGCGCCCGGATCGCAATGGTTTTGACATAGCGCACCAGGTGGGGCATGCGTTGGACCTCATATAGCGCTATAAAATTTTCCGGAACCAGTTTGCGCAGTTCGGCGAAGAGGGTTTCCAGAAGCCCGGCCGCCGGCCCGTTGGAAAAAGATTTACGGCGCAAACCATCCAGAGCCGTGAAGGTTTCGCCGTACTGTTCAATCACTGTTTGCACATGGTTGCGCAGCGTGTCTCCGCTGGACATCAGACCGGGTGCCAGTGCGTCGGCATGCGCTTCAAATTCGCGGCCGCTGCGAATATTCTTTGCAAAAAGGTCCCTCAAAAGGGTGTCCTCGATCTGCTTTTCCACGGCATGATTGCCGCCAAAATGCCGAGCGGATGGGGCCAGGTAATCCGGCAGCAGCAGCTTCCGCCGCAGGAACTTCAGGTCTTTGGCAAAATGGATCGCGTACAGCCGGCAAACGGCAGCCCGATGAGCGGCCTGCGCCTTTTGACTGTCGGAGAATAGCCGTAGAGCGACACAATTCTCTTCTCTTACCAGGGCTGGATATACTACCCAGGGCGCGGCCCCCGGAATAGGGACTTCCAAGGTGTCTGGAAGGTCGGGGAAGGCTGTGGGGGCAATCTCGTCCCGCTCCCATTCGGTCCGCAGTTGCGTCAGCCGGCCACCGGGTTCGCCGTCGGCCTTCTGCTTTTGCAATATGGCCGGATCGCGACTGGTCACGATGCTTTTTCCCTGGGAATCGGTGATGGCCAGCCGGGCCTGCAGGTGCGGTGCGAGTTCGGCCACCGGCCAGGCGGCTGCCGGGATATCCACGTCCAGGCGCCGATGTAAAAACCGGCTCAGGTTGGTCGCGAGCGAACCTTTATCACGCTGCATCTCGTGGATGATAATATCGACTGTCCGGGACACGGGCACCAGTTGTTTTCGAAATTTCTTGGGCAGTCCCCTTACCAGGGCATCGACTTTTTCACGGAAGAGACCCGGTACCAGCCAATCGATTTGCTCGGCCGGCAGGGCCGCTGCCCGGGCAGCCGGAATGGCGATGGTAAGGCCGTCGTCCTCACCATCAGGCCGGAATCGATAAGTGCAGCCAAACTCACTATGGCCGATTTCGATGCTGTCCGGGTAGAGGTCCAGTTCACTGCGTTCCGGGCTATAGTTCAACAATTGCGCTTCCGTCAATTTTAAAAAGTCATCCCCGCCCTTATTCTTCAGCAGGGTGCGCAGAGTGCGGATATCGTAAACGCTTTCAAGACGCGCCTGATAAAAGGCCGCCGTTTCGTCCGGATGAACCAGGATGTCCCGGCGGCGGATACGGTCCTCCATGCCGCGGATACGTTCTACCAGGGCCTGGTTGTGCTGTATGAATCCCGGCGGCCTCTGGATATCGCCGGCTACCAGGGCCTGGCGGATAAATACTTCGGTGGCGTGTTTGGGATTCACCTTCCCATACGACACCCGCCGGTCGGCGATGATTACCAGTCCGAAAAGAGAGACCTGTTCGGTGGCGACGACTTCCCCGCGTTTTCTTTCCCAATGCGGATCGAGGTGGGTATAGCGACACAGATGGCCGCCGATTTTTTCCAGCCAATCACAATCAATGCGGGCACAGATGCGGGCAAACAGCCGGGAGGTCTCCACCATTTCGATGGCCATGATCCAGCGCCCGGTGCGATCAAACAGTCCTGATCCGGGAAACACCATGACCTCGCGTCCCTTGGCCGCCTGGAAGATGTTCTTCTCCTTCTGAACGGCGATATTGGATAGAAAACCGCTTAGCGCCGATTTGTGAATGGCCACGTAGCGCTTCCCGAAAAGGGCCTTGTGGTCGGTCGGGTGCTTCCCGGCTGGCCCCTGTTTAGGCCCCCGAGCGCTTTTGCGCTCAAAACGGCGTTCGCGCAGAATCTCCCGAATTTGGTGGTGCACATCGCGCCATTCGCGCATGCGTCGAAAAGAGAGAAAGTGGGCCCGGCACCACTTTTTCATCCGGCCGGTTGTCTTTTTCCGCTTCCAGGTATCGTGGTACTGCTGCCAGATATTGAGCAGGGTTACCAGATCCGACAAGGGGTCCACGAAGACTTTTTGGGCCTGGTCGGCTGCCTGGGTGTTATCAGCCGGGCGTTCCCGCGGGTCCTGGATACTCAAGGCGGCCGCGAGGATGGCCATGTCGGCCACGCAGCCGTGCTCCCGACCGGCCACCAGCATCCTGGAAAGCCGCGGATCTATCGGCAGGCGGGCCATCATCCGGCCGGTATTCGTCAGCCGGAAACGACTGGCATGTTTTCTTTTGTTTTGTTTACCGGTCGGTACGATGGCACCCAGTTCCAGCAGGAGGTCGATCCCGTCTTTGATATTTCTTTCCGCGGGGGGGTCAATAAAGGGGAAGCTTTCCACGTTGCCCAATTTGAGAGAAATCATCCGCAGGATGACTTCCGCTAGATTGGCGCGTAAAATTTCCGGGCTGGTGTACAGCGGCCGGGAAGCATATTCTTCCTCGGTATAGAGCCGGAAGCAGACCCCGTTTTCAACCCGGCCGCAGCGACCCATCCGCTGGTCGGCGCTGCTTTTCGAGATTGGAGAGACCGGCAGGGCGGTGGTGCGTGATCGCGGCATATAGCGGCTGATCCTTGCCAGGCCGGTATCGACAACGTAGCGGATGCCGGGGATGGTGATTGATGTTTCCGCGATGTTGGTGGCGATGATGATTTTGCGGCCCGGAGCCGGAGCAAATACCCGGGCCTGCTGGGCGGCCGTCAGCCGTGCAAACAGCGGCATAACAACCACCCCTTTGTACGCACGGCCTACTATAAGTTCAGCTGTTTCGCGGATACCCTGTTCGGTGGGCATGAAGACCAGGATGTCCCCCGACGGATTGTCCCGCACAATGCGGTCCACGGCCAGAGCGGCCAATTCGATATGGCTCTGCTCAGCCGGGTCGACGGTCTTGTCCGGTGTCAGGTAGTGGACGTCCACTGGATACATGCGGCCGGAAACCTCGATCACCGGCGCATTGTCAAACGCCTTGGAAAACTTCTGGGTATCTATGGTGGCCGAGGTAATGATCAGCTTGAGGTCGCGGCGCTTGCGCCGCAGGTTTTTGAGAATACCCAGCAGAAAGTCGATATTGAGGCTGCGTTCGTGGGCTTCGTCCACGATGAGGGTGTCGTAGCTGTGCATCCAGGGATCGCCCTGGGCTTCGGCCAGCAGTACACCATCGGTCATGATCTTGATATAGCCATCGGTCGCTGTCTTTTCCTGGAAGCGAATTTTATAGCCCACCGATTGCCCCAACGGCTCCTCGAGTTCAGCCGCAACCCGTCGGGCCACGGTGGTTGCCGCGATCCGGCGTGGCTGGGTGCAGCCGATCATTCCATCAATCCCCCGCCCGGCAGCCAGACAGAATTTGGGTATCTGGGTGGTTTTGCCTGATCCGGTCTCTCCCGCAACAATGATGACCGGGTGGTGGCGGATGGCCCGGATGATGTCATCCTTTTTGGCCGTGATCGGAAGGTTGGCCGGAAAAACAGGAACAGGGCGGTTTTTGATGCGGGCCTGGCGAGCTGCGATGGAGGCGCGTAGGCGGGTTTCAAGTGCGGTTAATTTTTGAATCTGGTCTGGTGAAAGCACCGGTCTTGCCTGTTTGCCCACCAGTCGATTCAGGCTGCGGCGGGCGGCCCGTCTTTCCGGGCCCCAAACGTGGGGAATAAGGTTGCGTATCTTTTTGATATCCGGTTTCTGCATCATGTGCCTCGCTGGGGGCGCATAGTATGTGCTGGCCGGATGGTTGTCAAACCATCGCACGCGGAATTCCATCAATTAGGCAACTTCTCTGTTGTTTTTTCACTTTTGGCCTAAAGTTTGACAAATGATTGCCGATGCCTCTAATAGCTCCAAAATATTGAACTGAGACTACCTGACAGGCAAACATGTGTACTTCCTCGAAGGAGGGAACTGGTATGAATTTACGGTTTATTTACCTGGTTGTACTGATCCCGGTCCTAGTATTACCGGCCTGTTCGCAAGGCCGCCCGGACAATTCCCCGATCATTGCCGATATAAATGGGTACAAGCTGACCCGGGCGGATTTCCTCGGCCAGTTAAAGGCCGAGGTGGAGTTCAACCGGGACTTCAAAGTGACCCGGCAAGCCAAACAAGAGTTTCTGGAGCAGATTATCCGTAGAGAACTGCTCATCCAGGAAGCCCAGCGGCAGCGGTTGGACCGGCAGCCCAAGTTTGTCAGGGCCATCGAACGCTATTGGGAATCCACCCTGATTCGGGATCTTTTGGAACTCAAAGGCGAGCAGATTGACCGGACGTTGATCGTATCGCAAACGGATACCCAGGGACACTATGAAAAATTGAAAATGGCCGGCGGCTACCTGCCACCGCTGGCCGAAGTACGCGACGGTATCATGGTCGAGCTCAAGGAAAAGAGACGGGCCCAGGCCCTGGACCGCTGGGTGGCCGATTTACGCCAGAACGCCACCGTTACCATCGATGAAGACAATTTGTTCAAAGACTGAGAAGGAGACCGGCATGGCCGCAACAGAACATACCTATAAAAGACGCCAGGTTTACGTTAAAAAGGGCTTCCAGTTCAGTTTCATGCTGCGCTTCTGCCTCCTTATCCTGATAGGGGCCGGCATATCCACCGCCCTGCTGCTCACCTTATCCCAGGGGACGCTGACCTCATCCTTTCAGGATTCAAGATTGGTGGTCCGTGAAACCTCTATGGCCATTCTACCCGCAGTTGTTTACACGAATCTCATTAACCTGGGGTTGATATCCCTGGCTTCCATCTTGGTCACGTTGTTTGTCTCGCATAAAATAGCCGGCCCCTTATACCGGTTTGAACTGGAACTGCAACGGATTGCCGAGGGCGACCTGACCCGGGATATCCACCTGCGGGAACATGACCAGATTACCGATATCGCCAAGCGTCTGAATAACATGACCGGCAGCCTGAATGGCAAGGTCGGCGAAATTCGAACGATGGTGGCAGAGTTGGCCCAGACGGCCACCGATTCGCAGGATGCCAATGCCCTGGCGCGGCAGTTGACCGGCCTCGGGCAGAAAATTGACGCATCCTTCAAATTGGAGCGCGGGTAGGCGGTATATATGGCAACCATTCAATTATATTCCCTGATTTTCTCCCAGGCTCCTTTAGGCGCTCAGCCAAGCGGCCGGATGGTGAAAGACCGGGCTCGGACAAAAGGGCAGCAACCATGATAATCACCGGTATACGCATCCCGCGTTCAGTTTTGGGGGCCTTATTTATCGCTGCGGCCCTGGTCCTGGCCATGCCTGTGATTACGGCTGCCACCGGCGGACAGTCGGGGCCGGCGACCGCCAACCGGTTTGACGACCGGGGCGACGGCACCATCTTGGATCGGAAGACGGGCCTGGTATGGCTCAAAAACGGCAAAGCCACCCTGGGAGCCATCACCTGGCAGGAAGCCGGCGCCTTTTGCAGTGGTTTGCAGTATGCCGGATATACCGACTGGCGCCTGCCCACGAAGGAAGAATTTGCCTCGATTGTCGACACCGCCAACCAGAGCCCGGCCCTGCCCATGCAAAGTCCTTTTGAAAATGTGGTGACCTTTCTAGACTATTGGACCCAGAACGATCATATCCACGGGCCGGGGTATGCCTGGGCCGTCAACCTCTATTACGGCAACAAGAAATTTCTGAACAAGAAAAAGTATGCCTTTGCCTGGCCGGTGCGTCGCCTAACCGCAGCAGCCGGCAGTGAAACACCCGCCTGGTCATCACCCGGCAGCTCTCCCTGGGCCAGTCTGAAGACAAAATATACCGTTATTCATTACCTTCAACAACCCGGACTTGCGGCCTTTGGTCGTGCCCTGTATCCGCTTGCCTTGGACCCGGCGTCTGAAGCCATGCTGGTATCCAGAGTGGATGCCCTGTTCCGGGAGGTCCAGACCCTCCTGGATATGCGCAAAGTATTTGATCGGGTGACGATCATGGTATATTCCGATCGCCGAAAGATGGAAGAGGCCCTGGCACAAACTGTCGGCGAAGGCCTACAGCGTCGTGCCTGGTACAGCCGCAAACAACACACCATCTTCGTGAATGTCGATCAGCTTTCTGAAGATATCCTGGCCCATGAAATGGCGATGGCTGTCATCTATCAGTATATGGAGGTCCCGCCGCCCCGGACGACCGCCAAGATATTGGCCGCCTACGTGGACAGCCAGCGCAAAAGCAGCCGTCCCGGTAAGGCGGTGAAGTCTCCCTGACGAGCCTGTCCAACCTTATAATTCCATTGCATTTGAAAAAACCGATAGGTGCGCTGTTCCGCAGCCGGTGACATCATGACCTCCCGGCGGCCTTCTATAGCGGCGCCACACCAATTCACCGCGGCACAGTCTTATATTCCCGGTAGACAACCAGTATGGATCTGGCATAGAATCCTGCCATCATCATCAACAGCAATGAGGGGACGCTTATGAAAAGCTATCGCAAAGAGTTGTTTTTCGAGGTGCCCACTCGCCGGGCATTTATCAACATCACCCCGCAAGTGGAAGCCTGCCTGATGGAGAGCGGCATCCGGGAAGGATTGGTCCTGGTGAACGCCATGCACATTACCGCTTCGGTGTTTATCAACGACGACGAATCGGGGCTGCATCATGACTATGAACTCTGGCTCGAAAAAATAGCCCCCCACGAGCCGGTATCCGGTTATCGTCACAACGTGGGGGAAGACAACGCCGATGCGCACATGAAGCGGCAGGTCATGGGCCGTGAATCGGTGGTGGCCATTACAGATGGGCGCCTGGATTTCGGTACCTGGGAACAGATCTTTTACGGTGAATTCGACGGACGGCGCCGCAAAAGGGTCCTGGTAAAAATTATCGGGGAGTAGCCCGATACCGTCTAAACGGTATCGGGCTCTCTTTTAACCGGATCAGCTACCTGCAATTACCCGTTACGGCCTTGTATCCCGGCTGGCGGCAGGTTCCGGGACCAGGCGTTTGATGATCTGGGATACCGGTATGAATGCCAGCCAGGCAATTTCCCACACAACCGGTCCAATAAAGGCGCAGGGAACGGTCAGTAGTGCCACGGCCGGCTCGGTCATAATTCGCATTAAGATATCACGCGCCTCCGGTTCCGGCAGGTCTGCCGACACAAGGCGCCTATTGCGCACGGCGTAGATCCAGCCAAATACGGAGATAATCCCCACCAGGGCCGCGGTGCCGCTTTCCAGAACGCGCGCTTCAACGGTGCCTGCAAATTTTGACCCCATCCGGATCGCATAGAGAAACAACAACAGTGCAAAAAGCTGCATAATGGCGATAGCGGTATGCGTATTGTTGGTTCTTACAAGATAGCCGCTCAGGGTATTGTGCTGGATCCAGTAGATAATGACGATCACCATGCCCACCAGGATCATAACCAGGTCGCTGCTATTGTTCAACAGCATGTCGGTGAGTGACCACCAGCCGGTCTCCATGGTTTCCGGCCTGGGCAGCAAAGTAAAAAGACGGATAATCACCAGGGCAAAAATGACGTCCGCCAGGCGTTCAAGGCGCCATAGCTGCAGACGTCCCTTCGGCATACGCAATTCATATATTTCGGTAGCACTCATCTCGGGCCTCCGGTTTTATTGGGACCAGCAGGGTTCGGTCGAGCCAAAGAAAAAGCCCGATACGAACCATTCGTACCGGGCTTAATGCATTCATTTATGCTCACTCAGGCCGCTTTCGACAATTTAACGGCGCAGACCTTTAATTCGGGGATACCGCACACCGGGTCAAGGGCCGCGTTGGTCAACATGTTGGCTGCCGCCGTGGCATAATGGAAGGGAATGAACACGGTGCCGTCGACGGCTTTGGTCGAAATTTGGACCTTGGCCTGGATCATTCCCCGGCGGGAGGCGACTTCCACCATATCTCCATCCGCCAGATCATAGCGGTCGGCATCGGCCGCGGAGATTTCCACGAAACTGCCCGGGGCCTTTACGTTGAGGTCCTCGGATTTCATGGTCATCGTGCCGGTGTGATACTGGTACAAGAGACGGCCGGTAGTCAAATACATGGGATATTCATCGTCCGTCACCTCAGCCGGCGGCTGGACATCGACGGCGTGGAACAGCCCTTTGCCCCGGGTGAATTGGGCCGTGTGCAGAATGGGGGTCCCGGGATGGTCTGCGCTGGGGCAGGGCCAGTGAATTCCCAGGTCTTCGATGCGGGCGTAAGAAATCCCGGCGTAGGAGGGTGTCACCCGGGCAATTTCATCGAAGATTTCCTCGCTGTTCGCGTAGGACATGTCAAAGCCCATACGGCGGGCGATTTCGCAGGTGATCTCCCAATCGTAGCGGGCTTCTCCGGGGGGTTCCACGGCTTGGCGCACCCGCTGTACCCGCCGTTCCGAATTCACAAACGTGCCCTCTTTTTCGGCAAAGCAGCGCGAGGGCAGGACCACATCGGCGATCTCGGCGGTCTCGGTCAGGAAAATATCCTGAACCACCAAAAAGTCGAGGTGTTCCAGACAGGCTTTTGCGTGGGTAAGGTCGGCATCGGACACCAGCGGGTTTTCCCCAATGATGTACATGGCCTTGAACTCACCTTCGTGCGCCTTGGGCAGCATCTTGGTGACGGTCAGGCCGATTTCGGTCGGCAGCCCTGTGACACCCCAGGCCGCTTCCATTTTCTTGATGGCCTCTTCGCTGGTGACCGGCTGATAGCCGGTCAGGACATTGGGCAGTCCTCCCATGTCGCAGGCGCCCTGCACGTTGTTCTGCCCGCGCAGCGGATTTACCCCGCCGCCCGGCTTGCCCAAATTGCCTTTCATCATGGCCAGGTTGGCCAGGGACTTCACATTGTCGACCCCGGAGGTGTGCTGAGTAATGCCCATGCAGTAGAGCAGGCTGCCGGCCTTGGCATGGCCGTAAAGCCGGGCGGCCGCGACGAGATCGTCGGCCGGGATCCCCGTCAATTCTTCCACGTAGGCCGGGGTATATTTTTTTACCGTTTCCGCCACGGCCTCAAATTCTTCGGTGCGCTCGTCAATGAATTCCTGGTTCTGCAGGCCTTCCTCGAGGATCACGTGCATCAGGCCGTTGATCCAGGCCACATCATAGCCCGGCTTCTGGCGCAGCCAGAGATCGGCGTATTCGGTAAGTTTGATTTTGCGCGGATCGACCACGATAAGTTTGGCCCCGCGCTGGGTTACGGCCCGTTTGACGAAACTGGACAGGACCGGGTGGTTTTCTGTGGTATTGGATCCGGTCACGAGGATAACATCGGCGGTTTCAATGTCCGCGATGGTGTTCGTCATGGCGCCACTTCCGAAAGCTGCGGCCAGACCGGCCACGGTGGAGCTGTGTCACAAGCGGGCGCAATGATCGATGTTATTCGTTTTCAGGACCGCCCGGGTGAATTTGTGGGCGATGTAGTTTTCTTCGTTCGTGATGCGGGCGGAGGTCAACACCCCCGTGCTGTCGGGGCCGCTGGTATCGCCAATTTCCTTGAAGCGCCGGGCGACCAGGTCCAGGGCCTCGTCCCAGGTAGCCTCTTTTAACTCGCCGTCTTTGCGCACCAGGGGAACCGTGAGTCGTTCGGGAGAATCGATGAAATGGTAGCCGAAGCGACCCTTGACGCAAAGGCTGCCGTTATTGGGCGGCAGGTCTTCGACGCCGGTTACCTTGACGACCTTGTTGTCCCGGACGTGCAGGTTGAGCTGGCAGCCGACCCCGCAGTAGCTGCAGGTGGTGCGGACTTTTTCCGTGTCCCACTGCCGGACCTGGTAGCGGACATCCTTTTCGACCAGCGCGCCCACCGGGCAGGCCTGGACACACTCGCCGCAGAAGACGCAATCGGAGTCCTTCAGCGGTTTGTCTCCAGCGGCGATGATCTTGGTTGCTGCGCCCCGGTATCCGAAATCGATGGCATTGTTGACCTGCACTTCATTACAGGCCTGAACGCAGCGGCCGCAGAGAATACAGCGGGAAAAGTCCCGCACGATGAATGGGTTGACGGTTTCCATGGGGTACCTGGTTTCGGTGGCATCAAAGCCCTCCCCGTTTACCTGGTAGTGGTAGGCCAGGTCCTGCAGGCGGCAGTCACCCCAGACCGGGCAGAGTTCGTCGCTGTTGTCATCTTCCCGGACTTTCATCTGAAAACCGGTCCAGTCTTTGTTGTCGGAGCCGCGGACGGCGCAATTGTGATTTCCGGAGGAGAGCAGCAGCTGCAGGATCTCTTTACGGGCCGTGACCACGGCCGGCGAATCGGTCTCTACAACCATATTGGGCGCTGCGGGTGTCGAGCAGGCGGTCAGCAGGCTGCGGGCATTCTCAACTTCGACGACGCAGATGCGGCAGGCCCCCGTCGGGGTCGCTCCCTTGAGATGGCACAGGGTCGGCACATCGATACTGCTGCGACGGCAGACATCCAGAATGGTGTCGCCGGTTTCGAATTCAAATTGATAGCCGTTGATGGTGAGGGTCTGCTTGTCGGTCATGGTCTGGTCGGCCTCCTTTTGGTAGAGGTTTTAAGGCCTCTTGGTGCCATTTAGAACCCATCTCAAAAAAGTCTTTTAGCCCAAACTCGGCGTTGGCCGCTCATATCAAGTCCTCGAAATACTCGAGTATTCCTCCGGGTTGATATTCGCGGCCGCCTTGATTTTGAACCACAATCCGTTTTTTTGAGATAGGTTCTAGTCTCGCTATTTGAAGCTTGTAATCATTACAAAAGGCTAGCTGATTTGTCAATCCGTTTGAACCGCAACCACCCGAGCCCGGCGCCGAGAATTCCGCCGATCAGATCGGCCAGGGCATCGGCTACCTCGGGCGACCGTCCGGGTACGAAAGACTGGTGCCACTCATCGCTTAAACCGTACAAGCCGGTGAATAAGGCACTGATAAGTAGAGCTAAATTGAGATTTTTAGCCAATCTGCCGGTGGAAACGGCCCGAAATACTAAAAATCCCAGCAGGGCATAAACCGCTACATGTAGGACTTTATCCAGAAAAGGCCACGCTGGGAGCTTTTCGGTGGTGGGAAAGGAAGATTGGATAAAGATGGCGGTACAATAAACAATTACCGGTAGCCAGTAGTGCATGAATCTGGATACCGTCAAAAGGTTGCCTCCGGCGGGTTACCTGTATTTCAGGCGGAATTTGGGTGGTTACATCCCGATAATATTAAGAATCCGGGAAGATATCAAAGTCTAGCTTTCGCGCTTTCACGTGTTCCACAACCTGGTCCAGAAAAACCTGCTGGGCAATCCCGTAGCGGACTTTTCCGTCCAGGGTGCGTACCGAGAGTGTTCCGGCTTCTTTTTCCTTGCCCCCGATGGTCAGAATCAGCGGCGTTTTGGCCAGCTGGGCGTCCCGTACTTTCCGGTTCAGGCTCTCCGTCCGGCGGTCGAGTTCGGTCCGCAGGCCGGCGGCTTCCAAGGTTTTCTGGACCGCTGCCGCATATTCAGCCAATTCATCGTTGATGGGCAGCAGCGCCGCCTGGACCGGGGCCAGCCATAAGGGGAAGCGGCCGGCGAAATGCTCGATGAGAATGCCGAAGAACCGTTCGATGGAGCCAAAGATGGTCCGGTGAATCATTATCGGGCGGTGTTTGTCATTGTCCTTGCCGATGTAGAACAGATCAAATCTTTCCGGCAGGGACATATCCAGCTGGATGGTACCGCACTGCCAGGTACGCGCCAGGGCATCCTGGATGTGGACATCGATTTTGGGGCCGTAAAAGGCGCCGTCACCCTCGTTGATCTTGTAGGGTTGGTCATAGCGGTCCAGGGCGGAGCGCAGACCTTCCGTAGCCACTTCCCAATCCGCATCATTGCCGATCGATTTTTCCGGGCGGGTGGAAAGCTCCAGGTGAAACGTGAGGCCGAACGTGCTGTAGATGCGCTCGGTCAGCTGCAGCACCCCGAGAATCTCGTCCTGGATCTGGTCGGGCGTCATGAAAATGTGGGCATCGTCCTGGTGAAATACCCGAACCCGGAACAGGCCGGACAGCACGCCGCTGAGTTCGTGCCGGTGGACCAGGCCGACCTCGCCCTGGCGCAGCGGTAGATCCTTGTAGGAATGGGGCTGGGAGCTGTATAGCAGCATGCCGCCGGGGCAGTTCATCGGCTTGATCGCATATTCGAATTCATCGATTTCCGAGGTGTACATGTTTTCGCGGTAGTTTTCCCAGTGGCCGCTGCGTTCCCACAGGGTGCGGGTCAGCATGATCGGTGTTTTGGTTTCCACGTAGCCGGCCTGCTCGTGCTCTTCGCGCCAGTAGTCCAGGAGGACATTCCAGACAGCCATGCCCTTGGAATGAAAGAACGGCATACCCGGTGCTTCGTCATGAAAGCTGAACAGATCCATGGCAATGCCAAGTTTGCGATGGTTCCTTTTCTTGGCTTCTTCGAGGAAATGCAGGTATTTTTTCAACGCTTTTTTGTCGAAAAAGGCCGTTCCGTAGATGCGCTGGAGCTGGGCATTGTTCTGGTCGGCCCGCCAGTAGGCGCCGGACACCTTCATCAGCTTGAAGGCTGTAATGTATCCTGTGTGGGGCAGGTGCGGGCCGCGGCACAGGTCCGTAAAATTGCCCTGCTTGTAGAATGAAATCGTACCGTCCTCCAGGTCCGCCAGCATTTCCTGCTTGTAAGGTTCGTCCTTGTAAAAATCCAGGGCTGCGTCCTTGGGGACCTCTTCACGTACAAAGGGCAGTTTGGCTTTGATGATCTTCTTCATGACGGCTTCGATCTTGTCGAAATCGTCCTCGGAAACGGGCGGCATGTCGATATCGTAGTAAAATCCGTCTTCGACGGCCGGCCCAATCGTCAGTTTGGCTTCGGGATAGAGTTCCAGGACCGCCTGGGCCATGACGTGGGCGGCCGAGTGCCGCAGAATCTCCATGGCCTCCGGATCTTTCTTGGTGATCAGGCGGATGGCGGTATCTCCCGGTAAGGGGGAGCTCAAGTCCGTGATCGACCCGTCCAACTCCACGGCAACGCAATTGCGGGCAAAGCCCTCGGAAATACTCAGGGCCACATCTCGGCCTGAGGGGGTATTTTCAAATGACTTTATGCTTCCATCGGGAAGTGTTATGTTGACCATCGGCTGTTCACCTGTGCTGATAATTTTGGGGAGTGGTTTCAAAACCACTTCAAATAACACGTTAAATGTACGCTTTGTTAGGTAGGTGAATTCCCATCATCGGTCAAGTGAAATTTGACTTTTCCGAGCGGCTCTGAAAGACTGGCCAGGACATATGGAAAACCAATACCGGATAATTGAAACTGCCCGCGGTCTGGAAGAACTGGTAGCTGAGATCGACTCCGAACCCGTATTGGCCGTGGATCTGGAAGCTGACTCCATGCACCATTTCCAGGAGAAGGTGTGCCTGGTGCAGTTGGCCACGTCCCGGGTCAGCGCCATTATCGATCCCCTCGTCCTGCCTGATTTGACCCCGCTCAAGCCCCTGTTTGCCGATCCGCAGATAAAAAAGGTGTTTCACGGCGCGGACTATGATGTCCGCTCGCTGTATCGGGATTTTGAAATCGACATCCAGCACCTTTTCGATACCCAGCTGGCTTCGATGTTTCTGGGTATTCGCGAGACCGGTCTGGAGGCCGTGCTGAAAAGCCGGTTTGATGTCCAACTGGATAAAAAATTCCAGCGCAAGGACTGGTCGGTGCGCCCCTTGCCCGTTGAAATGTTGACGTATGCGGCCAAAAACGCCGTCCACCTGGTTCCCTTGGCCGCCGAGCTGGCCGCGGAACTCAAGGCCAAGGGCCGGCTTGCCTGGGTGGAGGAAGAGTGCGCGCTTTTGAGCCGGGTACGGCCGCCGGTCAATGACGGAACCCCACTGTTTCTAAAATGCAAAGGGGCCGGGAAGCTGAAACGGATCGAGCTGGCCGCACTCGAGGAACTCCTCAAGCTCAGGCGCAAGATCGCCCGCCGCAAGGATCGGCCCCTGTTCAAAGTATTCGGTAATGGTGCGCTGGTCAAGATCGCCACCCGGGGGCCGCGTTCCATCACCACTTTGGAGCGGATGGGCGTTTTGAGCCCCCGGCAGGTTGCCATGCACGGCAAAGACATCATAACGGCGGTCAAAAAGGGGTTTAAGGTAACCCCGGACAAACTGCCGCGGTACCCTCGCAAAAAAGCACCCCAACTGCCGTCCCAGGTGCCGGACCGGATTGTAGCTCTGAAAGAGTGGCGTGACCGTGAGGCAGTAGAACTGGGCCTGGATCCACCGCTGCTGCTGACCAAAGCGCAGTTGGCCTCCGTGGCCACCCACTGTCCCCGCCGCCTCCGGGACCTGACTGCCCTGGCAGACTTGAAAAACTGGCAGAAAAAAGAGTTCGGCCCGCGCATTGTCAATATATTAAAAAAAATGAAATAGACCATGGAACGAATCGAATTCAGTTCGGGCGACCTTACCCTGGAAGGATTGTTTGCCAAAGGAAGCTCTGATCAAGGCGTGGTGGTGACCCATCCCCACCCTTTGTATGGTGGCGATATGTACAACCCGGTGGTCCAGGCTGTTGCCGATGCCTATATACAGGCCGGGTACAGCTGTCTGCAATTCAATTTTCGGGGTGTCGGACGCAGTACGGGGCAATACGACAACGGCCGGGGCGAAAGAGCGGATGTGATCGCGGCCCTGGACTGCCTGACCCAGCGGGGCGCGGCCAACGTCAGCCTCGCCGGTTACTCTTTCGGCAGCTGGGTGAATGCCCACATTACGACGGATATGGCGCCGGTAACCCGCCAGATCATGGTGTCTCCGCCGGTTGCGTTCATTGAATTTGCAGGGGTGGTCAGCATTCCGATGCTCACGTTTGTGGTGACCGGCGGCCGGGACGAGATTGCCCCACCCGCTATGGTCGCACCTCTGATTACCGGCTGGAACCCGGCGGCCCGGATGGAAATCATTCCGGACGCGGATCATTTTTACGGGGGGTGCCTGGATCGACTGCGGGCCCTGGTGTCAGACCAGCTGTAGAAGCTATCTCAGAAAAGTCTTTTAGCCCAAACTCGGCGTTGGGCGCTCGGTTCAAGTCCTCGAAATACACGAGTATTCCTCCGGGTTGACCCTCGCGGCCGCCTTGATTTTGAACTAAAATCCGTTTCCTGAGATAGCTTCTACTAGCCATCTCAGAAAAGTCTTCTCGTCCGGCATAGCCATTTGGCGACGACGGATTGGCCCAAACTTCAGCCTCCGCTTAAGCTGCGGCCGATAAACTCTGTTGGGCGCCTTGCTTGTCCGACGTAGCTTGCAGAGCAAAGACTGAATTTTGAACTAAAATCCTTATTTTGAGCTAGCTTCCAGGCTCAATGTCACCTGGACGCCTGACTGTCCGGCTCTGTTTGCCAAGGTTATCTCTCCGCCGTGCAGTTTGGTCACCTCCCGCACCAGATTGAGCCCCAGCCCGGTACTCTTCTTACCCGTTCCGGGACGCTGCAGCGAATAGAACTTCTCAAATACCTTCTGCTCGGCATAATCGGGAATCCCGGGGCCGTCATCCATGATAGTCAGATAGGCCCGCTTGTCTGCGGTGGTCACGGTAACCGCCAGCACCCCGTTGTCCGGGCTGAAATCTATGGCGTTCTGGATCAGGTTGCTGATTGCCTGGCGCATTAAGAATTTATCCCCCGGCACCACGGCCTGCGCCTCCAGTGACAATTCGACCGTGAGGTTTTTTTGCGCCAGCAGGGGCTGTTTACTCTCCAGAACCGTTTTTACCAGCGTGTTCAAGGAAACCTGCTCCACGGCCGGCAGGATGGAACGGCTTTCCAGGGAGGCCAGTTCCAGCATCCGGTCCACCAGGTCCTGGATGCGGCCGGCTTCGTTGGTAATGTTGCCCAGAAAGCGCTTGCGCTGTTGCATTTCCATTTTTTCGCCCAATAGTTCCGCCGCTCCCCGAATAGCCGACAGAGGACTTTTCAGTTCGTGGGTCAGAGTTTGCACATATTGTTCGATATATTCGCGGCCTTCCAGAGCGATCCGCATTTTTTCAAAGGCTTGGCCCATGGTGCCGATTTCACTTTTATCGAGAACCGGCAGGTCTACGCTGCGGCCGGCGCGAATGTCATCGGCATAGGCTGTCAGCCGGCGAATGGGCCGGGTGATCCAGAAACTGGCCACCAGGCTTAACACAATGGCCGCTGCCGCGGCCAAACTGCCGACCGCGACAATGCGCGGTTTGGCGGTTTTTAAAAAGCTGTTGATGTTGACGGTTGGTTTGGCCACGGTCAATACACCGCCGATTTCACCCTGTACCCGAATAGGTGCCGCAACGTAAAGTACGGAAGACGTCAAATCATCCGGGTCGCTGCGGGTCGTCCGGGCGCCGTAACGGCCTTCCAGGGTTAGGCGCACATCCCGCCAGCTTGAGTAGTCTTCGCCGATATTGTCGGGGTTCTGGGAATCGAAAATGACGCGGCCATTTCGGTCGGTGATATAGATCCACTGGTCCACCCCACCTTTCTCAAGGTCGTAGATCCGGGTATCGAGCCGGCGTTGGTAGACGCGCTGAAACACATTCGCCAGGTGCTCAGGTTTGAAGGTGTCTTTTTCAAACTCGGTCTCAACCAGGGCGGCCAGGATGTTGGCTTGATCTACCAGCGGGTCTTCGACGCCTTCCAGGTAGCGGGTGCGCAGGTTGGTCAGCATCCAGTCCACCGGATAGTAGAAACAGACCGCGAAAATCACGATATAGCAAAGGAAAATACGAGCGCCCAGTTTCATAGGTCCTCTTTCAGAGAGTAGCCCACACCGCGATGAGTCACAATGGGATCGTGGCCCGGCCGAACGGATCTGAGCTTGGCCCGGAGGTTCTTGATGTGGGCGTCCACGGTCCGGTCCATACTGCTTTCCGGTTCATCCCAGGCCAGGTTCATTAATTGCTCGCGGGAATAGACGTGCCCCGGGCGCTGGATGAAGATCCGCAGGAGCCGATACTCATAGTGGGAGAGCTCCAGGGGGGTGCCAAAGTAGGTTATCAGGTGCCGGGATTCATCCAGTCCAAAATCAGGCGCTGTTACAGCTGCCTCCGGCGGGGATGTGCCTCGCCGCAATACCGCCCGGACCCGGGCGGCCAGCTCCCGCGGGCTGAACGGTTTGGTTACATAATCGTCTCCGCCGATTTCCAGGCCTACCACCCGGTCCACTTCCGCGTCCCGGGCCGTGAGAAAGATAATGGGAACCGGCGACCGCTTGCGGATTTCCAGGCACAGCTCGATCCCGCTGATATCCGGCAGGCCGATGTCCAGGACGATCAGGTCGATGGCCGCGTTTTCCAGCATGTCCAGCACGGGACGGCCGGCCGCCAGGTGCCGGGTATCGAAGCCTTCGGTTTCCAGGGCATACTGGATGGTATCTGCGATGGCCGGTTCGTCTTCTACGATCAGGATTTTTGGATTCATGGCCGTCTGTCTCTATTTTGGGTCGTCGTGATCAGGGAAAGGGTAAGTATAACGTGCTTTTATATGGTGGTAACACAGCTGGCCGATTAAAAAAATACTGAATACCAGCAGGCCGCCGGTCAACACGGTTAGAACGTGGTTTTGAAATTGGGACTGGCTCGCAATTTCGAAGCGACGCAACACCGGTACGACGAGAGTGATCCCCGTATACCAGAGCAGCGGGACCAGACCTTGATGGCCCATTGCAAACCAGCGGTATGATCGGTCAGGCGGCCGCCGGGCCGGTATTGACGGTTGGATGCCGGCTATGATTTTGCCGCCGGCGGGATAGATGGCCGACAAGGCGCAAAAATAGATCAAGACCCCGGCCGCGCGATGAAGGCCGGCGGGCGTCACCTGGCTGCCGTACAGATCGACACCATACAGGTAGATGGATACCATGATGCGCAGGGCATTCACCAGAATGGTCAGTAGGTAGGCGCCGCCCAGGGCCCCGAGCAGCCACGCCAGTTTGCGACCCGGGCCAATCAGTCGGGCCACACCTTGAGAGGCCGTCATCCCGAAAACCATAATTAAAAAATTAACGCCGGCACAAACCGACGCAATGACGGCCCGTACGTCACGGTTGATGTGCCCGGTAAGGGCTTCATATTCAAATGGAATTCCACCGAGGATTTCGACCAGCCCGGCTGTTGGGCCCAGAATCCAATGCAATGCGTCACTACCGGCCACGCTATAGTGCTGCTTGAGACCAATGGCGATGGCTAGAATGAAGCCATAATAAACAGCATTGGATTTATGGCGCCCCCAAAGCAGTCTCATTTTAGATAGTGCTTGCATATTGCCGCCTCCCGGTGCCGGCTGTCAGGCGGAGCCGGCGATACAGGCCGCGCGCTGTCAGGAAGAGTAACAGGCCGACCAGGAGCAGCGCCAGTTCCGGTTCGGGCACACTGGCGCAGCCGCCGCTGACCGCCAGGTTGGAAACGCCGGTCGGCAAGTTCAGAGGCTGCGTAACCGCATCGCTTTGCCCCTCCAGATTGCGTATGGTTTCCTGGACTGCCACGAAGGCCGTGTAGTCGGTGAGCAGGCTATAGGTCAATCCCAGCGAGGTGATCGCAGCTTGCTCTTCACCGGTTCGGCCGTGGAAATCAAAGTCCGCCAGCCGGGCTATGCGGGAACGGGCCCACAGGGGACGCAAGGCCCGGTTGGCTTCCAACGGCGGGGTGTCGGCCAGGTGAAAGGTCTGCCCATATTTCCCGCTGCCGCCGGTGCCGGACACCTCGATCGCACCGGTGGCCGCGCCCCGCCACTTGCCCTGGATAATGACCGGGCGGTGGGCGAAAAGATCGCCAATGGCCGCCGGCTCGACATCGTATGCATCGAAGCTGCTAAAATTGACGGTTATACCGGTCAGCAAGGGGGCCTGGATGTATTCCCGAAACTGCCCGGCGGCCGAGCGGGCCGACTGTGGATCGGTGGCGATAAAAGGTTCCCCCAGGCCGGCTTTGGCGATACCCTCCACCAGGTAGCGGTTGACGGAACTGCCGATACCGAAAGCAAAGACGTTTGTCCGGTTCAGGTTGTTGCGGATCAACTGGAACACCTCTTTTTCGGCAGAGATGTATCCATCGGTTATAATCACGACGCTGCGGGCGCTGGCTTCAGCGCGGGGCAGGGTCAGCGCCTTTTGCAGGGCTGCGTGCAGGCGGGTGCTGCCACCGCCCCGCTGATGGTCGAGCAAGCGCAGTGCTTGGGCCACATGGCCAGAGGTGGCCGGTACCGATGTCGGCGCCATCACCTGTGATCCCCCGGCGAAAAAGACCACATTGAACGTGTCTGTGGGGCGCAGATGCCCAATCAAATCGGAGAGCAGGCCCTTGGCCGTGTTCAGGGGGAAGCCATCCATGGAACCGGACACGTCCACGACGAAGATATATTCGCGGTCCGGGATATCCTTGGGCTTGATCCTTTCGGGGGGCTGCACCATAAGCAGAAAGAAGTTCTCCTGGGCGCTTTCATACAGCATGAGACCGGATTGGATCTGTTTGCCGGCCAGGCGGTACTCCAGGATGTAATCCCGGTCCGCACCGAGGTTCTCCGGGTCACGCAAAGTGATGTCGGCCACGGATTCACTCTCCCAGCTGGTTTCAATGTCATGGGACCGACAGACCAGGGCAGCCAGCGGGATGCCGGTGGAGATCCTGGCACGCAGGTTGAATCCGGAAACCGGACGGCTGCCCTGGGGCAGGTAGGGGTTCTGCACCCACTGCTCGGCGTCGGGGGCCGCAGCCTCCGGCTGCTCGGAAAAACGGGGCCCGACCACGGTGGGGTAAACGAATTGATACGTGCCGTCCGTGGGGATCAGCAGTTCCGTGTAATGCAGCTCGATGTCCAGGGTGTCGCCGGGCATGATATTGGCCACGTTCATACTGAAAACGTTGGGCCGTTGTTGTTTGAGCAAAGCCGCACTTTTACCCTGTTTTTGGGCAGCCGCAAAGGTCGTTTCAGCCTGCCTTTTTTCCTTGATCCGGGCGGTGATCACATTCTCCCCGATGGTCATTTGCATGCCATGCACCGCCGCCCGTGTCGAGGCCGGAAAAATGTAGCGCGCACTGATCGGGCGCGTGCCGTCGTTGGTATAGGTCTGTAGCACCGTGACAGCGGCGATCACCCCGCTGATGGTGACATTGACATCGGTGTTCTTCAAAGGGAACCGGTCGATGGCCGGATCACCGGATTCAATGAGAAAATAGGGTGAAAGGGTTTTGGTCGCGGCCGGCTCGGCCCAACCGGCCCGGGCCAACATACCCACACAGAGGGTTAATAAAAGTGCAATTCGGAATTGTCGTAGGAATAGCATGGCGCCTCCTTTTCAATGAACGGGCTGGTATCGCTACCAGACTTGTGGTAAATTTATACTTTCGAAGCTTGAAAAAGCCTACCCCAGAGGGATGAACGCCCTGTGAACGGAAAATGAAAAGTTCATGAAAAAGCATGAACCCTCACCAAAAGTGATAACCATGCCTTGGAAACGTCAGTTTGGGCAGTTCGCGCGCCGGGCTGTTGTCATGACCCTCGTTTTCCTGGGGATATGCGTCAATCCAGCTGCTTCCGGGCAGACCGGCAGCAAATGCCTGTGGTCAGTCGCATCGGATCGCAATACGGTATACCTGCTGGGGTCCATCCACTTGCTCAGCCGGTGGGATTATCCTCTGGATGAAGATTTTGAGGCGGCCTACCGCGACAGCAGTGTCATTGTCTTTGAAACCGATCTGGCGCAGATGGACCGGCCGGAAACGCAGACGCTGATGATGCAGCACAGCTTGCTGCCCAAAGGGCGTCTCATCCGGGATGTCCTGTCGCCGCAAACTTTGCGGATGCTGGAGCGGTATTTGGATAAGCAGGGGTTGGATATGGTCAAATTCGAGGGTCTGCAGCCCTGGGTCTGTGCCCTGACGCTGACCATGTTCGAACTGCGCCAAAGAGGTTACCTGCCGCGCTACGGCCTGGACCGCTATTTTTACCAGAACGCCCGGCGGGATGTAAAAAAAATCCTGCCCCTGGAATCGGTCCAGGAGCAGCTGGCTTTTTTTTTCGAACTGGGCCGGATGGAGCAGGAAGCATTTTTAAAGCGGACCCTGACGGATCTGGATCTGGTCGAGACCCTCTTTCCGGAAATGCTGGCGCTCTGGAAATCGGGCAATCTCAAGCAACTGGATCGGATGATGCAGGAAAGTTTTGCTGGACACCCGGCGCTTTATAAAAAGTTTCTGACAGACCGCAATGCCCGCTGGCTGCCAATCATCGAAGGGCTCATCGGACGACCGGAAAATGCACTGGTCATCGTGGGGGCGAGCCATCTGGGGGGTAAGGCGGGCGTGATCGCGCAATTGGAGCAAAAAGGCTATACCGTTGTCCAGAAATAAGCAGGTGAAAAGCCATATGCGGATAATCTCTTCGCAAGACGTAAATGCGGCCAACGCGCCGGTCACCTACATCGTGAAGAGAGGTCTTTCCACCGGAGTCTGCAAAACAAAAGTGGAAGCTTGCAAAGCACCGACCGGATCTTGAACCGGTCAGCGAACGCATTTCCCGTAGCTTATGGGAGCCTAGCGGGATTCCCGCTTGACGGGGCTGCGGGGCGCCTTCAATCAAAAACCAATGGGTACCTCTAATTATTGGGATTTTTGTTTGAGTTCAATGGAACGAAAAAATTGAGCAAAAAGGCAACTATGAGAGGTGGCCCAATGTTTCGGGATAACTATTAGAGGGGTACCGCATGCCAACGGTTGCGTCCACCATGGAAACCCAGGTACTGGTCATCGGCGGCGGGGCCACGGGCACCGGCATTGCCCGGGATCTGGCGCTTAGGGGGGTTGCCTGTATTGTGGCCGAAAGGCGTGAACTCAACGCCGGGGCTTCCGGCGCCAATCACGGCCTGCTGCACAGTGGGGCCCGCTATGTTTCCGGAGACTTGACCATTGCCGCGGAGTGCCGCCGCGAGGCTGAACTGATCAAGCAACTGGCCCCGCACTGCATTGAAGATACCGGCGGCCTGTTCGTGGCTGTCGAGGGGGATGACGAAACCTATATTGCCGATTTTCCGGGCTTGTGCGCCAAAGCCGGAATCCCGGTCGCGACCGTACCCGTGGCCGATGCTCTGGAGATGGAACCCCGGCTCTCACCCAACTTGATAGCGGCCTATCACGTCGCGGATGCGACCATCGATCCGTTTCGGCTATCCCTGGAGAACATGTCCCAGGCCCAGCAATCAGGCAGTGTGCTCTTGCGCAATAGCTCCGTGGCCGCCTTTCGAAAAAAGGGCAGCCGGATTCATGAGACGGTGCTGCAAAGGGGACACACCCGCGAAAAGATCGTGGTCAGGGCCGAGCAGGTGGTCAATGCCTCCGGGGCCTGGGCCGGCCAGGTGGCCGCCCTGGCCGGTGCGACGATTGACATGGTGTATGCCAAAGGCAGCCTGCTGATCCTGGACGACAGGATCAGTCAGCGGGTCATCAACCGCCTGCGGCCGTCATCCAATGCCGATATACTCGTGCCCGGCGGAACCGTGTCCATCCTGGGGACGACCTCGGTGGCCATCGACAACCTGGAAGATATACGGCCTACCACTGGAGAGGTCGATGCGATTATTGCCGAAGCCCGGGCCATGCTGCCCGCACTTGCCGAAGCGCGCTGTCTGCGGGCCTATTCCGGTGTTCGGCCCCTGGTAGGCACCGGCGAGGGCGATACCCGTCAGATCAGCCGGGGATTTGTCCTCATCGATCACGCCGACCAGAAGCTGGAGAATTTTGCCACCATCACCAGCGGCAAGCTGACCACCTATCGTCTCATGGCCGAGAAGACCGTTGATCTGGTATGCGCCCGGCTGGGCGTCACAAACCCTTGCCAGACGCGCACCCGGCCGCTTGTGCGGACGGTGGCCTGCCAGTGGACCAAACCGGGTTTGGCGCCGCGGATTTGGCTCCAGTCCCAGGCGCCGCGGGATATGCTGCTTTGCGAATGCGAAATGGTGCCCAAGGGGGCCATCGACAGCATTGCCGACGCCCTGGGGCAGGTTGGAGACCGAGCGGACCTGAGAGCCATCAGTTTACGCAGCCGGGTGGGCAAAGGTACCTGCCAGGGGGTGTTTTGCGGGGTTCGCATGGCGGCTTACCTGCATAATCGCGGGATGTACGCCGGCGATGAGGGACTGGTTGATCTGAGGGCGTTTCTCACGGGCCGGTGGAAGGGGATCCGCCCGGTGCTGTGGGGGCCCTCTCTGGCGCAGGAAGAACTGCAGGAAGCGTTGCACTGCGGTTTCTTTAGCCTCGAGCTTTGAAAAGCCCTTTCAAGAGCGGCTTTTGGCCCAATCTCTGCGTTGGGCGCGAATTCCCAATCCTCGAAATACTTAAGTATTCCTCCGGTTGGGAATTCACGGCCGCCTTGACCTTGAACCAAAATCCGCTCTTGAAAGGGCTTTTCGATGTGGAAATTAATAATGCGGCAGTCTCGGTCGCATATGCAAGGTAATCAGCACGGTTGTCTTCGATCATGAGTACACCGAAAAAAGACATATTCGACTTGGTGGTAATCGGCACCGGAATGGCCGGTGCGGCTGCGGCTGTATTTGCGGCCAACCGGGGACTGATCACCGCCCAGGTCGGCGAGACCGGCGAAATCATTTTTGCCAGCGGCTACCTGGATCTGCTTGGCGTGCACCCCCCTGAAAATGGACGCATCCTGAGCAACCCCTGGGCGGGGCTGGACCAGTTGTCCCGGGATGTGCCCGCACATCCCCTGGGCCGGCTGGCACCGGAGACGATCCGCAAAGCCCTGGATGAATTCTTCCGTTTTCTGGAGGCCTCCGGCCTGCCCTACCACCGTGACGAGGCTAAAAATGCGCTGGTCCTGACGCCCCTGGGAACCGCCAAGCCGACCTACGCCGTACCGGAAACCATGTGGGCCGGGGTGGCGGCATTGCGAGAGAAGCAGGCGTGTCTGCTGATCGACATCCGTGGGCTCCGGGGTTTTTCCGCGTGCCAGATTGCTGCCGTCTGGGACGCGCGCTGGCCCAAGCTGCGGACGGTAACCATAGATTTTCCGGGCAGCGACCATCTGTCGGAACTCTACACCGAGACCATGGCCCGCCAACTGGAGCGGCCGCCGAACCTGGAAGCGCTGGCCCTCCAGATCAAGCCCCATCTCAAGGATGCCGTGGTGGTTGGTCTGCCGGCCATTTTAGGCGTCCGCAACACAACGGCGGTAGCCGCCGCCCTGGCCGAGCACCTGGAGGTGCCGGTTTTCGAAATACCCACCATGCCGCCCGGTGTTCCGGGTTTGCGCCTGCGGGATATATTTTCGGAAAGCATCGCCCAACGCGGTGTCCACCTATACCGTGAAAAGCGGGTCCGGGCCGTCCATCCGGAGGCGGACGAAGCCTTCACCCTCACCATCGCCGATCATACAGGCGCGGAAATGGTCTTTGCCAGGCGGGTGTTGCTGGCCGGCGGGCGGTTTCTGGGCAAAGGACTGCAGGCGGACCAGACAGGGATCCGCGAACCGTTGTTTGGCTTACCCGTTCATCAGCCCCGGTCCCGGCGGCAATGGCATCGCCGCTATTTCCTGGACCCCCGGGGGCATGCCGTAAACCGGGCGGGCCTGGAAACCGACCAATACTTACGGCCGCTCGGGGAGCAGGGAACCCCGGCTTTTAAAAACCTACACGCTGCCGGATCCATTCTGGCCCACCAGGACTGGATGCGCAGAAAATGCGGCAGCGGGCTGGCCATCGCAACCGCCTACGCGGCCGTGGCAGCGATGACCAGGAATGGCTAAAGAGAGGACCAAGGTGTGAAGCCAGATCGTATGCGCAGTTCGTTTGGATTCGGAACCCGACTTACCAAGATCGGAAAACGGTTGCTTATATTGTATACCGCCGTTTACGTGGCTGAGTTGTTGCTGGAGCACTGGCTGCATGTGCCTGTGGTGGCCTTTTTGCAGCTCTATCCTCCGGCTGCCGATAGTTTCCATATCTGGCAGATCGTAACGCATCCTTTCATCCACAACCCGCAAGCCCCGTTGGGATTCCTGATAAACGGCCTGGTGCTGTATTTTTTTGCCGCGCCGGTTGAATTCGCTCTGGGTACCGGCCGCTTTCTAACCCTTTTTTATCTCTCCGCGTTGGGCGCAGCACTGGCCGGTATGGCCCTGAGCGGAGTGGCCGGTTTCCAGGCCCCCTTTATGGGGATGCTGCCCAGCCTGTTGGCCCTGATTGTCGTGTTCGGCCTGTTGAATCCCGAGGCCACGATCCTGCTGATGTTCATCCTGCCGGTAAAAGCCAAATACATCAGCTATGGGACCGCTGCAATTACGCTGTTGACATTTCTGGCCAAGGCCAATCCGCACGGCGCCTATCACTTGGGTGGCATCCTATGCGGCTGGGCCTATTTCAAGGCTCCGGGAACATTGCACGATCCCCAGTTGCTTTATCTCAAGTATCTGCAATGGCGGCTCAAACGGCGCAAAGCGCGGTTTACGGTGATTGATGGGCAAAAGGACAAAGATGATGACAAGCCGACCTATCATTGACGCCGGGAAAGGTAGGCAAAGACGCCTAGCGCGGCCGCATTCAGGATGGCAGTCAGGTAAAAACTAGGGGCAAAGCCGATGATTTGAATGACACCGCCCATGCAGGCACTGCTCAGCATCATGCCGAAGTAAATACAGGTGTTGTAACCGCCCATGGCCACCCCCCGGGATTCGGCCGGCACTACTTCGGCGATGAGCGCCCCCACCGAAGTAAAGGCCAGCCCCATACTGCACCCCGATAAGAGCGCATAGCTCAGGAATTGCACAAGCGACTGGGAAGCGCCGAAGCCCGCCAATGAAACGGTGTATCCGGCCATGCCGAGCATGACCAGGATGCCGCGCCGGGGAACCTTATCGCTGAGATGGCCGAAAGGGATCCGCGAGAAACCGTTGCACAGACCCTGTGCGAAGAAAATCAAACCGATCTGTTTCACGTTCAAACCGGCATTCTGGGCGTGCAGGGGGATGAAGCTGATGAACATGCCCAACCCGAAGCAGGCGTTCAGGGTTACAAACCAGCAGGCCATTAAGGGCCGGTTTTTAAACAGTGTCAAAAAGGCGGGCTTTTCATCCGGTCTGTGCAGATCCCTTTTCCCGGAAGATGGTTGTCCTGGTAGAAATAAACCCAAGGCGCCCAGGACGCAGAGCAGGGTAATGCCGATAAACGTAAAAACAGGCTCGAACCCGGTGCGTTGAGCCAGAAAACCGCCCACCGCCGGTCCCAGACTCATGCCGCAAAAAAGGGCCGTCGTATACCAGCCGTAAGATCGTCCCAGGTGCGTGGATGGCGAGATCTGCGCGACAAAGGACATCATCGTCGGGCCAAAGGCGGCTGTCCCGATCCCGAAAAACAGGTAGGTCAGGGTCAGAGCCCCAAACGTTTCGCACAACAACAGTGCAAATGAAGTTGCCGCCAGAATCGCAACCCCGGCCGCGGCGACCGGTTTACTTCCGGTGCGGTCGGAAATTGCTCCCATGGGCAGGGAGAGCAGGCCGGCCATGAAGAAAAAAGCCGCATTGAAGATACCGATCTGGGCGGTCGTAAGGCCCAGTGTCCGGGCATACAACGGTACGACCGGCAGGCGCATGGAGGTGGAGAAATAACACCCAAAGGTGACCGCGCAGCAAATGAACAACAGGGCCCGGTAAGCCTGCAATGTCGTTTTCAACTCCGTAGCAGCTATGGCACACTCCGCGAATTGGTATTGAATGCAGTTTGGCCCGTGGGGACCAGCAGCTTGGTTTTACGTAATCCGGGACACGAAAGCAATACGCAAGTTGCATCAGGTAAGATTTTCCAGACTCAGGTCCGGGTATATCTCGTGGGCACACTCCGGGCATATACCGTGACTGAACTGGGTCCCTGAATGTTTGTGGATGTAGGCTTCGATCTGGTTCCAATAACCCTTGTCATCTCGAATTTTTTTGCAGACTGAACAGATCGGGAGCAGCCCGCTCAGGGTTTTAACATCGGCCAGGGCGGCCCTGAGCTCCAGAACCATTTTTTCTCTTTCGACCTCAATCGCTTTGCGCTCGGTGATGTCCCGGCAGATGTGGACGACATTCAACAAATTATTGTTGTCGTCAATAATGGGGTCAATGGAAATCATCATCCAGCGTCCGTCCGTGAGCTGGAGCTCGACACTTTTCCGCCGCCCGGAAGCAATGGCCGCCGACATGGGACACCCCGGAACCGTGCGGGGAGCACCGTGGAGGACTTCGCAGCAGTTCATGCCTGTCAAATCGCGGCCCGGCGCCTTGAACATCTGTGCGCCCCGCGCGTTGCTGCGGATGATGGTGCCATCCAGATGCACGAGACTCACCCAGTCCACCATGGCATCAAAGGTGATTTCCCATTCCCGTTTCACCTGCTGGATTTCATCCTGGGCTTTTTTGCGGCCCTTTACTTCGGCTTTCAGTTTCTGGTTCGCGTCTTCGAGTTCGCGGGTGCGGTCCTGAACACGCCGTTCAAGGTTGCGCAGATACGCTTTAAAATCCTGCTCCAGTTCCCGGATCTTGCTGCTCAGTTTTGAATACAAGTGCTCATTTTCCATGGCAACCTCCCTCCAGAACAAAAAACCCGCACTGAGATTCAGCGCGGGGTGCATTGTGATGGCCGGGTGCCATCGTCAGCTGGTCGATTGATCCTGCCATGCAGCCCCGCTGCCGTATCCCGGTTAAAGGCTTTAGGCCGGAAGCTTTGCGCCGCTTCCTTTCGGAAGTTTTGCCCTGCGGCTATCTGTCCTGTTTTTATTATCGGACTTTTAAGAGGAAACTTTAGCAAATTTTCAAATAAAAACGCCGGTTAGAAACCAGACAAGGCGGGCTTAGTTATCTTTTGTCGTATATACAATAGGTTGGAGTTGGTTTAACCGATCTTTCTCAAGGTGGCCACCAGATTGTCCGGGGGGACGTAACCATTGATTCTTTCCTGGAGATTGCCCCGCTGGTCGAAAAACAGAAGGGCCGGTATGCCGCTGACCCGGTACTTGCGGGCGAGGCTGCGTTCACGGTCGAGATCGATCTTGATGGCCACGTATTTGTCGTTCAAGAGGGGGTAGACATTATCTTGGACAAGGACCTTGTCCATTTTCAGGCAAAACGGTCACCAATCCGCCCGAAAATAAAGAAAGACCCCCTTACCCTGGGTACTGGCGGATTGTAGTCCTTCGGCGTAGGGCCGCCAGTTGATAAACGTGGTGGATTCTTCCTGGTTGGAAGAGCAGGCCGGGAGCAGCAGGATCACGATCAGCAGTGCCGTGTAAAGTCGTTTTACGTTCAGCAGTTTCATTGTCAATCCTCACGATTCGAGTCAGATTCAAGATGTTCAGCTGACCACGCATGCCGATTATAATTAATATGAGGGTGGGCTGAGAGGTTGTCAACTATTGCCGGCGCAAGGGGGACCTTTGTCTACACCGGATAAACCCCGGAAGAAGAGGTTGTAATAGCTTAATATTCGCTTTAATGGCAGCCGGCGGATAGCGCGTGGCATACATCTGGATGCATAAAACATCCGCAGACAGGCGTGTATGCGGGTGGCGATACGAAACACGCGACTGATCGGACTGGGCTGAAACCTTGGCCGGCTGCAGCCTTGGAGACAACCGGCCGGGTGCTCTCTCTGAGCGGCCAGGCTATGGTGCGACGCTATCAAAGCAGGCCTTTATATAGACATTTTGCAAAGCGTGCAGATGCGGGCCGGCGTAAGGCCCCGTAATCATGGAACGGATCTATCGGTTGACGATTTAGCGGCCAGTTGGTAAATACCGGTACCCTCTTGGCTGCGATTGAACGCTTGGGCCTGAACCGAGCTAATAAAGGGAGTGCAAAAGTGCCGAAAGCCTGCAACCTGAAAAAAGGAAATGTCGTCAGTATCAATGACCAACCGTATCAGGTTAAAACCATTGAAGTACACACCCCATCCGCCCGGGGGGCCAACACACTTTACAGAGTGCGCTTCAACAATGTCGCCACCGGCCAGAAACTCGATGAAACCTACAAGGGCAACGACATGCTCGCAGAAGTGGATCTCGATCGGCGACCGTCCAGCTTCCTGTATCAGGACCAGAATCTGTATACGTTCATGGATTCAGAAAACTACGAACAGTATACCCTTTCAAAAGACTATATCGAGGCACAGGTTCAGTGGCTGCAAGACGGGTTGGAAGGCATTACCGTACTGCTGCTCAACGGTAATCCCCTGTGCATAGCGCTGCCGGCGGCTATGGATCTGGAAATCACCGAGACCGCGCCGGCCTTGAAAGGGGCCTCGGCAACCAACCGCACCAAACCGGCAACCCTTTCCAACGGGGTTGTAGTGCAGGTGCCGGAGTACTTGGCTGTCGAGGAAGTTATCCGGGTGAATACGGAAACCGGCAAGTTCATGTCCCGCGCCAAAGGCTAACAGAACGCATGTCTGGTCGGCCGGCCGGTATGACCCGGTGGTGCCTCAGTCCCTGGTCACGCCTTTGTAGTGCCGATCCAGCCAAAACCGGCCCACGGGAAGATATTCTTCACAAATCACAGACTGATCAGCTCAGAGGCGGATAACTCCCAGATTGCGGGTGCTTTTATATGGTTAGGGTTTGCCCAACGGACGGGATTGGATAGCGGGCCGGTTCAAGATCGCGTTTTCCGAGCGGGTTGTCGGCCGGGCGAAAGGTGCTTCACGGGTGGGAATGAAAACACGGGCCCCGAGACCGTTGATAAGCCGGCAAGGCTTCCGGTTGCAGGTCATTTTACGTTTTCCTTCAGCAGCACCAAACCCTCCTCGCGGGCCTGGAGAATACGCGTCATTTCGATGCCGGCATATTCTGCCATGGCCAGGATGCGCTCTTTCAGGGCTTGGCGATAAAGCAGGTATTCATCTTTGGCGGGGATGTTGGGGCTCACCTCTTGGGTAAAGAGAAATTCGTCGATGGCCCGGTTCTTTCCGTTGTTGTTACCCTCGGTGAGGTCGACCCGAAAACGGTCATAGACCAGAAAACAGTGCAGCATGGGGACGTTGGGCAACCGGTGCTTGTCCAAGATGGCTTTTGTCCCGGTCACGAGTTCTTCGGTCATCCGGTAGATCCCGACGTGTTTGGCCACCGGCAGACCGAGCTCCTCGGCCAGGGTGCCGATGACCGCGTGCTTGGTGGTACAGGTGCCCATCTTTTCTTTGAACAGAATCATCAAATCGTTTTTGTCCGAATTGTACCCGTAAGGCAGTTCCAGCACGTAACGGCAAGCCGCCTGAAACGTGAGCCTGCCGAGGCTTCGGAATTCTTCAGATATAGGGCCGGCCGGGGTCACAGGGCTATCCGGAAAGACGGTAAGCTTGTCCATACTGAGGGTCCTTTGCAAGGTTCTTTTGGAATACCATAGTTTTTTCAGGTTAGGAAAAGATGAGCATCACCACGATCTAATGATAAGGGCCGGAACAAGAATGGCAAGCAGCCGGATGGGCAAATGTTTTTGAAACGTAAGCCACTTGTTTTTTAATCTTAGCAGGGCTATGAATAGGGTATCTACAGCACTTCTCAAATTGACCCGCTAGCCAATGCAACCAGCGACGAGCCGCATGTTGATTTACCAAACGTATTTCCCCTGAAAACAATCCTACTATTGCTTGCCGTGCCACCCCTTATGTGGAGGTGATGATCGTGCCCAAGATGTCAAACTATCAGAAATTGGAGCAAAAGGTTAGTGCCCTGGAGAAAGAGATCGGCCGACTCAAAAAGGCCACACTTTCTCTACATACCAGCGAAGCGCTGTTCAAGCAGTTTGCCCATGTCTCCAATGACATCGTTCACCTTTGCAACCGGGAAGGCAACTTGGTCTATGCCAACCCGGCTACGCAAAGGCTCTTGGGATATCAGCTGAAAGCCCTTTTGGATACCCCGGCTGAATCCCTGGTCCATCCGGACGACCGGTCCCGGTTCCGGGCTGATTTGAAACGACTCACCCGGGCAGCCACTCAGGTCCCGACCCGGGAAATCCGTTTACGCCGGCATGACGGGACCTATATCAATGTCCTGGTAAACGGCATCGTCATGGATTTTGGCGACCGGGATAGGTATATCGGTTCCATATTTCGCAACACCACGATCTTCAAGAAATCGGCCCGCGCCCTGCTGCAAACCAACCAAAAGTTGCAGCAGGAGATCGAGGAGCGCCTCACGATCGAAAAACAACTATTAAAAAACCGCCGGGAATTGCGTCGCAAGGCAGCTTATCTTGAAGAAACCAACACCGCTTTGAACGTGCTGCTCAAAAAACGGGAAAACGATAAGATCGCACTGGAAGAACAGGTCGCTGCCAATATCAAGGAACTGGTCCTGCCGGCTCTGGAAAAATTAAATCGCAGCCGCCTGGGTGCCGGCCAAAGGGCCCTGGTCGATATTGCCCTTCTGAACCTTCAAGAGGTAACGTCGAAATTTTCATTGAAAATGACGTCCCGATACTTCAGCCTCAGCCCAGCAGAGATTAAAGTGGCCAACTTTATCCTGCATGGCAAAAGCACCAAGGAAACTGCCGATTTTTTGAATATTGGGGTCCAAACGGCTAAAAATCACCGTCTGCGCATCAGGGAAAAGGTCGGCATCAAAAATAAAAAAGTGAATCTGAGAGCTTACTTGGCCTCCATAACCCTTTAAGTACTGAAAAGCATAGTACAAAAATAGTACTTAAAGGTACCTTGCCATCATTTGCCAGTCGATTATACTTCAATCCAGAGGGTCGGCATTCGACTCATTTGAATTGAAATCCCTGTTATCACGCACCTGAACGCACCGCGAACTGCCTGCCGGTCTAATGTCAATAAAATGGAGGTGAGGAAGGTGAACCTTACTGACGAAATCTTTGCATTTCTGGTTGAGGGCCATTTCGTTTGTTTTAATTGCTATCTTCCCGGAACGGACAAAGAAGATGTGATCCTGACCCGGGCGGACCTGGGTGAGCCTGGCAGATTGGTCTGTGAGAGGTGTGATAAAAGAATCCAACCCGATCGGCGGATGATAAATCGGCGCTCAGGGTTCGATCGCCGGAGACAAGCTGCAAAAGTCCTAGCTCCGGATCGGCGCTGCGGACAAGAGCGTCGGCGTGGTACCGACCGGCGCAGTTTTTTCCCGCTGGCTCATATGGCTGAAGATATGGACCTCATTGCCGGGGACCGGGCTGCGATCATCATGGTAGTAGACCCATGATGGCCCCCTGATGACACGCCGCGCATTACTTGCGGCGCGCTGATCTTAAAAAGCCGGTTACCAGATCGGATGGTTTCGGGTGTTTGCCCGGGGTGGCCACCAGCAACAGCAGTTTGGAGTGCCGGCCCAGGATATAGCGTCCGTTCACGGTGACGGGCTTTTTGGCAAAATCACGCGTGTAACCCCGCCACTCCCCCAGCACCACGCCGCGCCGGGGATCCTGCTTCACTGCGGTCTGCGGTTTGTCAATCCGGACCCGCCGGGCTTCCTTTTCCATGTTGCGGTAGAACATGAGGAGTTCGAATTCGCGCCCGCGCGGATCGATCGGTCGACAAATGGCCGATATTTCGTAATGCTTGGATAAAAAATCAATATCCCTTACATGGAGCCAGGGTTGGCGCGAATTTGCGGAACCCTTGTTGGTCTTGGCCGAGATTTTTCCTGGGAAGGTAACCGTAAACTCACAATCCTGGGTGAATTTGACCGTTTCAGGTTCAGCCGCAGCGGGCTGGGCAACCAGCAGGATCAGAATCAGGACGGCAGCCAGTTTCTGCATGTGCTTCTCCTCAGGTGTCGGGTGGGATCCGATTTGATGCCAATAGATAGCACAATTTGCCGTTGAAAAGCAAAGACAGCCAGGCCGCCCGGCTGAGAGAACCTTCTTAGCTCACACTTCGCAATTACCTTAAGCGGAACCGCCCATTAAAAAGCAGCCCCATCCCGGTACATCCGGTGCGCTGAATTTAGGTATTCCTGTAAAACCAAATCTTTCGACACATTCCTTCACGCTTTCCTGCCCGTGGCGGCCGAGCTATGCCAATTTGCAAAGGGTAGACCAACGCAATCAGGTGCAGAATGATCACGATAACTGCAATTATTTTCATCCATACCGAACCGTGTATAGGGGGTGGTAGCGTCAAGAATCTTTCGCACTTTTGATTTGGTGGCCCATCGGTTAAGCTGCGACTTCTTCTTTTTTAAGTTCCGTTAGCAAATTCATATTCAGATACCGTCGTGTTCCCCAGCGAGT